>VOFK01003221.1_pt1 | contig 93254 bp, 99 predicted proteins | sample 5384121 | NCBI WGS metagenome assembly VOFK01 (sample SAMN12384730, study PRJNA508395) | human gut metagenome | isolation source: healthy gut J | host: Homo sapiens
GCCGGTCTCGTCCGAGAAATAGGCCGGTTCCAGATCGTACAGCGCCTCGTTTTTGAGCGGCAGCACGCACCAGACGAGCGGCCGGTCAAGCACCCCCGCCTGCGCCAGTGCCTGCTGCAGCGCGGAGAGATCCGCGGGCTTTGTGGGCGTGGGTTTGGTCAGGAGCCAGCCGCCTTGCAGGCAGTAGGCCTTGCGGGCAAATTTTTTGCCCTGCGCCAGCTCCAGCGCGGTATAGACACCGATGAGCTGCTCGCGGTCCGGGAACTGGTCGGCGGCGTAGGACTCAAAATCCCTTGCGAAGCCGCCGAAGTCCGTCACGACACGCCGCATCGCCGGGCGCTGGGCCAAAGAACGGTTTTCCGCCGCGCTGGACGGCCGGTCCGGCTGCGCAATCCCCAGACGAGGCAGAACAGGAAGAAGCCGAAAAAGCAGCCGATGACAAGCAGCTGTGAGAGTCTGATCTTTGTTTTCATGCCGCATCCCTCCTAGAACTGAAAATAGACGAAGCTCTGAAAGCTGCCGTTCAGCAGCCAGACCGTGCTGCACGCCAGCAGCGCCAGCACCAGAACGGCCTGCACTGCCGCGCGGACGCCCGGCTGCAGCTTCGCGCCGAGCCGCCCGGCGAGCTTCGCGCACAGCGGCGTCGCGCCAACTGCACCGAGAAGCAGCACGGGCCAGAAATCATGCAGATATACAGCCGCGCCTGCGCGCTCGCCCCGGCTGCGCCGCCGAACAGGCAGGCAAAATACCGCCCGGCCGCGGGCAGATCCTCCGCCCGGAACAAGACCCAGCCGAGCACCGCCAGCAGCAGGCACACGGGCCGGTAGAGCCCTGCCAGCAGCCCCTTGCGCGGGTGTGCCCGGAAATGCGGCGCGAGCAGCTTTTCCAGGCAGATGAGCACGCCGAAATACAGGCCCCACAGCACGTAGTTCCAGCTCGCCCCGTGCCACAATCCCGTCGCCAGCCAGACGAGGAGCAGATTGCGCAGCGTCCGCAGCGTCCCCGTGCGGCTGCCGCCGAGGGGGAAATAGAGATATTCCTTAAACCAGCTGCCGAGGCTGATGTGCCAGCGCCGCCAGAAATCGGAGATGCTGCTGCACAGATACGGGTAGCGGAAATTCTCCGGGAAGCGGAAGCCCAGCATCCGGCCGAGGCCGATGGCCATGTCGGAATAGCCGCTGAAGTCAAAATAGAGCTGCAGCGCGTACCCGATCAGCCCCAGCCACGCGGACAGCACCGTCAGCGAAGCAAGATCGCCCCAGATCCCCGTGACCAGCCCCGCCAGCGCGTCGGCCAGCAGCGCCTTTTTCGCCAGCCCGATGGTGAAGCGGAAGCAGCCATCCGACACGTCCTGCGCGTCGATCGTGCGCTGCGCCAGTGCAGGCTCCAGCTCATGATACGGCACGATCGGGCCCATGACCAGCTTCGGGAACAGGGCCAGATACAGCCCCAGGCGCAGGAGGTTTTTCTGCGGGGGCGTCTTCTGCCGGTAGACGTCGACGAGATAGCTGATCGCGTGGAAGGTATAGAACGACACGCCGAGCGGCAGATGCAGCTTCGGCAGATCGATAAAAGCGCCAAAGAAGAACCCGGCGTACTTGACCGCGACCAGCAGCCCCAGCTGGAAGACCAGCCCCAAGATCAGCAGCCCCCGCCGCCGCCCTGCGCCGGCCTCCGGCCGCATCGCCCGGCCGAGCAGCCAGGTAACGAGAATGGACGCGAGCAGCAGCAGGATCCACCGCGGCTCGCCCCACGCATAGAAGAACAGACTCGCGGCCAGCAGGACGACGTTTTTCGCCCGCGCGGGGATCAGATAGTAGATAATGAAAAAGAGCGGAAGAAAGTAAAACAGAAAACTGATGCTGCTGAACGCCACAGGCAGTCCCTCCCCAACAAAAATCGACGGATCCTGCATTATTTTAACAGCCTCGGGAGGGGGTGTCAATATAACCCGGAACGGTCCGCCAAAGCAAAAAAAATCACCCCCGGATGGGGGTGATTTTTGAAAAAGTCGCTGAAAGCTTACTGCTCGTCCTTGATCGCAGCCTGGGCGGCGGCGAGGCGGGCGATGGGGACGCGGAAGGGGCTGCAGGAGACGTAGGTCAGGCCGATCTTGTGGCAGAATGCGACGGTCGACGGATCGCCGCCCTGCTCGCCGCAGATGCCGAGCTTGATGTCCGGGCGGGTCTCGCGGCCGAGCTCCGCTGCCATCTTGACGAGGCGGCCGACGCCTGCCTGGTCGAGCTTGGAGAACGGATCGGACTCGTAGATCTTGCGGTCATAGTAGGAGGCCAGGAACTTACCGGCGTCGTCACGGGAGAAGCCGAAGGTCATCTGCGTCAGGTCGTTGGTGCCGAAGGAGAAGAACTCGGCTTCCTTGGCGATGGCGTCGGCGGTCAGTGCGGCACGCGGGATCTCGATCATGGTGCCGACCTTGTAGGTCATGTCGCTGCCGGCTTCCTTGATGATCTTTCTGGCGGTCTTGTCGATGACGGACTTGACGAAGGCAAGCTCCTTCTCTTCGCCAACCAGCGGGACCATGATCTCGGGGACGATCTTCCAGGCCGGACGGCGGCTGCGGACAGCCAGCGCGGCCTTGATGATGGCGGCAGTCTGCATCTTGGCGATCTCCGGGAAGGTGACGTCCAGACGGCAGCCGCGGTGGCCCATCATGGGGTTGAACTCATGCAGGCTGGAGATGACCTGATTCAGATGCTCGACGGTCAGGCCCATTTCCTTGGCCAGCTCTTCGATGTCCTTCGGGTCGGTCGGGACGAACTCGTGGAGGGGCGGATCGAGCAGACGAATGGTGACCGGGCGGCCCTTCATGGCCTCGTAGATGGCCTCAAAGTCAGCCTGCTGGATCGGCTCGAGCTTGGCCAGCGCCTTTTCGCGCTGCTCAGAGGTCTCGGAGACGATCATCTCGCGCATGGCCTTGATGCGGTCAGCCTCAAAGAACATATGCTCGGTACGGCACAGGCCGATGCCCTCGGCGCCGAAGGCGGCAGCCTGCTGGGCGTCGTGCGGGGTGTCGGCGTTGGTGCGGACCTGCAGCTTGCGGAACTTGTCGGCCCAGCCCATCAGACGGTCGAAATCGCCGGAGATGGTGGCGGCAGCGGTCTTGATCTTTTCGCCGTAGATGTTGCCGGTGGAGCCGTCGATGGAGATCCAGCCGCCTTCCTTGTAGGTCTTGCCGGAAAGCTCAAAGGTCTTGGCTTCTTCGTTCATCTTGATGGCGCCGCAGCCGGAAACGCAGCAGGTGCCCATGCCGCGGGCGACAACAGCCGCGTGGGAGGTCATGCCGCCGCGGACGGTCAGAACGCCCTGCGCGTAGTGCATGCCCTCGATATCCTCCGGAGAGGTCTCGAGACGGACGAGGACGACCTTGGTGCCGTTCTTGGCCCACTCGGTCGCGGTCTCAGCGGAAAAGACGATCTTGCCGCAGGCGGCGCCGGGAGAGGCGGCCAGACCCGTGCCGACGACCTTGGCCTTCTTGAGCGCGGCCGGGTCGAACGTCGGGTGCAGGAGGGAATCGAGGCTCTTCGGGTCGATCATGGCGACGGCCTCTTCCTCGGTGATCATGCCCTCGTCGACGAGATCGCAGGCGATCTTCATCGCGGCGGCAGCGGTACGCTTACCGTTGCGGGTCTGCAGCATGTAGAGCTTCTTGTCCTCGATGGTGAACTCCATATCCTGCATGTCGCGGTAGTGGTACTCGAGCTTGGCGCAGATGTCGGTGAACTGCTTGTAGGCCTCGGGCATGACCTCGGCCAGCTGGTCGATGGTCTGCGGGGTGCGGACGCCGGCGACGACGTCTTCGCCCTGGGCGTTCATCAGGAATTCGCCGAACAGCTTCTTTTCGCCGGTGGCGGGGTTGCGCGTGAACGCGACGCCCGTGCCGGAGGTATCACCGGTGTTGCCGAAGACCATGGACTGGACGTTGACAGCGGTGCCCCAGTCGGAGGGGATGTCGTTCATGCGGCGGTAGTAGATGGCGCGGGGGTTGTCCCAGGAGCGGAAAACGGCCTTGATGGCGCCCATCAGCTGCATTTTCGGGTCCTGCGGGAAATCTTCGCCGAGCTTGTCCTTGTATTCGGCCTTGAACTTCTCAGCCAGCTCCTTGAGATCGTCGGCATCGAGCTCGGTGTCGAGCTTGACGCCCTTCTTGTCCTTCATCTCGTCGATGAGCTGCTCGAAGTACTTCTTGCCGACCTCCATGACGACGTCGGAGTACATCTGGATGAAGCGGCGGTAGGAGTCGTAAGCGAAGCGGGGATTGTTGGTCTTCTTGGCGAAGGCGACGACGACCTCGTCGTTGAGACCGAGGTTCAGGATGGTGTCCATCATGCCCGGCATGGATGCGCGCGCGCCGGAGCGGACGGAGACGAGCAGCGGGTTGTAGAGATCGCCGAACTTCTTGCCGGTCATCTCTTCGAGCTTTTCGACGTACTCCATGATCTCGGCTTCGATCTCAGCGTTGATCTGGTGGTCGTCCTTATAGTACTGCGTGCAGGCTTCGGTGGTGATGGTGAAGCCCTGCGGGACCGGCATGCCGAGGTTGGTCATTTCGGCGAGGTTCGCGCCCTTGCCGCCGAGCAGCTCACGCATGTGGCCGTTGCCTTCGGAGAAAAGATAAACGTACTTGTGAGACATTTGGTAAACCCCTTTCCAGTGTGGAGCAAAACATCTTTCGTTTTGCTGCCTTGTCATTTTTTATACCTTCAGATTCTTCAGACAAATACATACTATACCATATTTCCTGGGGTTTGCAAACTGAAAAGTTTTTGTTTCGGCTAAAAAAATGTGAGATTCCGGACGGCCGGACGCGAGGGGATTTGGGCAAAACGCCATATCAGAGAGGCTTGGCCGGATATCAGACTTCATATCGTTCACAAAACGCAGCACGCGGGGAAAAATCGGGCGTCCAGGCTGCAAAAAAATCCCGCCGCCGGTCACCGGCTGCGGGAAAGCGGCGCTTTGGATTTCGGGATCCGGATGGTCAGGACGATCTCCTGCTCGGTCTCCTGCCGCTCGCGGCTGGCGCCGACGCCCGCGGCGCGGACGAGATCGAGCTGGTGGTCGATGGAGTTGAGGAACAGCCGCACGTCGCGCAGGACAAACCCGCCGAGCTCCCGGCGCTGCGGCGTGCGCGGGGCAAGGAGGGAATCGATGTACTGCTCGGTCTTTGCGACGGTCCATTCGCCCTGCGCGATGAGGCCGATGACGCGCAGGCGCTCGGCCTCGTCCGGCAGCTTCAGCAGCGCGCGGGCGTGGCGCTCGGTCAGGTGGTTTTCGCGCAGCGCCTGCAAGACCGACGGCGGATGGCGCAGGATGCGCAGCTTGTTGGCGACGGCGGACTGGCTCTTGCCGATGCGGCGGGCGGCCTGCTCCTGGCTCAGGTGGTATTGCTGCATGAGCTTCTGCAGACCCTCGGCCTCTTCGATGTAGTCGAGATCCCGGCGCTGCAGGTTTTCGACCAGTGCCAGCATGCCGGAGGATTCCTCGTCCACATCGGCGAGCAGGCAGGGGACCTCGCTGAGCCCGGCCAGCCGGGCGGCGCGGAGCCGGCGCTCTCCCGCCACCAGCTCATAGCCGCCCGCGAGCCTGCGTACCGTGAGCGGCTGCAGCACGCCGTACTGCCGGATGCTCTCCGCCAGCTCCTGCAGCGCGCCCGCGTCAAAATGCTTGCGCGGCTGCAGGGGATTCGGCCGGATCCGCGCCGCCGGCAGATAGAGGACCCGGCCCGATTCCAGCACCGAAAGGCGTTTTGTCTTTGCCATAGCATCTCTCCTCTGCAAGGACTTCTTGCAGCTATTGTAGGACAGCCCGGACGCAAAAACGCACGAATCCTGCCCATCCGCCACAATAAATTGTGGCGGGAAATACACGGGAAACACAAGATGTGGAAAACTGTGTGGAAAATGTGCATAAGTGGACGAAAAAACGCGCGAAGCTCCGGGGGCGCCTTGGAGCGTGGAAAATCGATGCCTCCCCTTGCAGGGGAGGTGGCTCGGCGCAGCCGAGACGGAGAGGTCGTGCCGGAAAGAGACAACCTCTCAGTCACCTTCGGTGACAGCTCCCTACCCCTTTTGTCCCTTCGGGACATTTCCCCCTGATAGGGGGAATCGGCCCCTGAAAGGGGAGCCTTTGGGGCACATTCTGTAGGGGCGGAGCAGAGCCCCGCCCCTACAAGGTGCAGAGCAAATAAAGAAGACCTACTCGCAAAAAGGTGCAGCCTGACAGATCCAGACTGCACCTTCTATTTATAGCAATCGTTCTAAGGCAACTAGCTGCAAACTTGATACCCACCGTATCAGGCGGCGCGTACCAAGACGCCCGTAAGGTGAGTATCGAGTGGAACGCCAGACCGAAACATTGGGGCTTACCTGAATTCGGATGCAGGAAGCACCAAACGTAGCCAAGCGCCCCTTTTCTCCCCTATCTTTTCCGGCAAGACGGAAAAGATAGGGCCGCCGGAGGCGCGTCAGAAACGACCACGACGGAACGAGCCGCCGCAAGCGACGTCTGTTTTCCTCTGTGCTCGTTTCTTCCTTTCCAAACCGCAAACTGAATTTGCGGTTTGGGTCTTTCCCTGCAGATCTGCGACAACCTCTCAGTCAGCTTCGCTGACAGCTCCCCTGGGAATGCGAATCAATAGTTGAACCGCAAGAGGAGGGCGGCGAAAGCGAGGGAGGAGAAGATGTGGAAGAGCAGACCGGCGCAGGAACGGACGTGCGAAGCAGACTGGATGTGCGTTTTGGCCTGCAGCCAGTTGAAAAAGACCTCGATCGGCTGCCGCAGGGCACTGATGCGGGTGGATACGGCATCTTCGGAAACAAGAACATCGTACTTTTTTTCCGCTTTCGCGGCGTGATGAGCGCGACGTTCCGCTCGGTTTGCAGATGGGATCTCCATTCTGCGTCGATATAGGCACGATCTGCATAGAGCCGGCCGTCTGTGACCGGTGCGCAGTCCAGATCGGATCTGCTTTGCAGCCCACAGGTCGCAGAGACTGGCTTTGCTGATCTGTACGGTGCAGGGGATGGGAAGCTGATGCGGCCGCAGCTGCGCAAAAACGTGCAGCTTGACTCCGTGGTACCACAGGTTTTTCGTGGGATTTCTCGTTAAATTGCAAAGATTTCGCGCCGTTTTCGCAGTATTTGACCGGGAACCGACAGACACCATGACCGGGCAGGAATCCAGCACATACCCGTGCGTCGGCTCGCTGCTGGCAAGCTTTTTGCTCAAACAGAACCTCGGCCAGCGCGGCAAAGGCTTCTGCCAGCCGGTTCAGCCGGCGGCAGAACGCCTGATAGCTGGGCAGCTTCTGGAACTCGCCCAGATGGTATGTTCTGATGAAATTGTAGATACTCTTCCGCGTCAATAAGCCCTGCTGCGCGCCCCATAAGTATGCGGTCATCAACTCCACGTCTGTAAATTGGGCGGACTTATTGTTGCTTCCGTGTTGCATTTTCTCCGCGATTCTGCTATCCTCACTGTGATGGCAAATCGCGCAATAGAGTTCGATCAGTTTGTTCACACCTTACTATCTCTCTTCTTGCGCCTTTTGTCATCTTTTTTTCGGTTTCTACTATTGATTCGCATCTGGGAGGGGGAGCCCTTGGGTTCGTCAGCCCTTCAGGGTCTGTTTGGCGTGGGCGAGGGCCTGGCAGAGGGCGGAGACGTCGGCTTCGGTGTTGTCGCGGGAGAACGAGACGCGGATGGAGCCGTCGATGACGGCGGGAGGCAGGCCCATGGCCTCGAGCACGTGGCTGCGGTGGCCCTTGGAGCAGGCGGAGCCTGCCGAGACATAGATGCCCTCCGACTGCAGGCAGTTGATGATCCCCTGCGAGCGCAGGCCCGGCAGCGAGACAGATTCACGATGTGCGGCGCCTGCTGGCTGCCGATCAGCACGAGCCCGTCGATCCCGGCGAGCGCCTCGCGCGTCAGATCGCGCAGGTGCGCCATGCGCGCGATCTCAGCCTTCGCGTCCGTATCGGCACAGGCCGCGCCGAAGCCGCAGATGCCGGGCATGTTCTCCGTGCCGGAGCGGTAATTGCTCTCCTGCCCGCCGCCGCAGAGGAACGGGGGAAGCGGCAGGCCCGGCCGGATGTACAAAGCGCCCGTGCCCTTGGCTGCGTGGATCTTGTGCGCGGAGACGGAGATCATGTCCGCCCCGAGCGTCCTGGCCCGGAACGGGACCTTCAGAAAGCCCTGTACCGCGTCGGTGTGGAACAGCGCGAGCGGCGAGAGCCGCCGCGTGGCCCTGACCATGTCGGCGATGGGCATGACGGCCCCGGTCTCATTGTTGACCATCATGACGGAGACGAGGATGGTATCGTGGCGGAGCGCCTTTTTGAGCGCGTCAACCGTGATGTTCCCCTCGCGGTCGGGCTGCAGGTAAGTGACCTCGAAGCCCTTCGCCTCGAGCTTCTGCATGGGGTGCAGGACGGCGTGGTGCTCTACGGCGGTGGTGACGATGTGGTGCCCGCGCTTGCCGAGCCGCTCAGCAGCGGAGAAGATGGCCCAGTTGTCCGCCTCCGTGCCGCCGGAGGTGAAAAAGACGCGGTCCGGCTCCGCGCCGAGGGCGGAAGCGACCTGCTCGCGCGCCTGGCGCAGACGGTGGTGGGCCGCGATGCCGTGCGCATGCACGGACGATGGATTGCCCCAGCAGTCCGTCAGAAGCTCTGTCATCGCCCGCACGCAGGCCTCACAGGGCTGCGTGGTGGCGGAATTATCGAGATAGATCATAAATATCGGTCCTTTATCAGCTTATTTTCCGACGCAGAAGCGCTCAAAAATGCGGTTCGTGATATCCTCGCGCATCGTGCGCCCCGTGACCTCGCCGAGCGCGCGCATCGCCGCCTCCAGATCGACCAGCACGGCGTCCGGCGTAAAGCCGGCCCGCAGCGAGCGCAGCGCAGCGTCCACGGATTTTTTGGCGCGCACGATCGCGTCGGCCTGCCGCGCGTTGGTCAAGCGATCCGTCGCACGGCGCGTCGTCCGGGAAGAGCATATCGAACGCCTGCTCGAGCAGGTCGAAGCCCGTGCTGTCCTTGCACGAGACGGGGACGATATACGAAAACGGCAGATCCGACGGCTCGATCACAGCGCCGAGATCCTGCTTGTTGAGAACGGCGATGGCCTCCGGCGCTTCGAGCGCGGCGTCCATCGCGCGGCGGTCTTCGTCGGTCAGAGGGCGCGAGTCGTCGACAACGAACAGGGCCGCGTCACAGTCCTTCGCGGCCTCGACCGAGCGGTCGACACCGATCTTCTCGATGACGTCCTCCGTGTCGCGGATGCCCGCGGTGTCGACCAGGCGGAGCAGATGCCGCCCGAGCGTGACGGTCTGCTCGACGGTGTCGCGCGTCGTGCCGGGGATGTCCGTGACGATCACGCGGTCAAAGCCGGAGAGCGCGTTGAGAAGGCTGGATTTTCCCGCGTTCGGGCTGCCGAGGATGGTGATCCTGACGCCGGATCGGACCATCCGGCCCCGGTGGCAGGAGGAAAGCAGCGCGGAGAGCGTCCGGCTGCTCGCCTGGAGCGCAGACTCCAGCCGGCTGAGCTCGAACGGGTCGATGTCCTCGTCGGGATAGTCGAGCACGGCGTGGAAGTGCGCGCAGATATCGACCCAGCTGTCGTAGACCGGGTCGATCCTTTTCGCATCGCACCTGCGACCTGCCCGGCGGCGTTGGCCGCGGCGTCGGCGGTCTCGGCGTCGATGAGGTCGATGACGGCCTCGGCCTGGGTCAGATCCATCCGGCCGTTCAGAAACGCCCGGCGCGTGAATTCGCCCGGCCGCGCCTGCCGGAACCCGGCGGCGAACAGCGCCTCAAGCCCAGCGGTCAGTGCGGCGGGGGAGCCGTGGCACTGAATTTCGGCGGTATCCTCGCCGGTGTAAGAATGCGGGGCGCGGGAGATGAAGGCCATGCAGTGGTCGATGGGCCGCCCCTGCACGTCAAAGAGCGTGCCGAGCGCAAGCTTGCGGTCGGGGAGGGAGGAAAGCGGCCTGCCGGAGTTCAGACGGAAGACCTGTTCCGCGGCCTCAATGCACCCGTCGCCGGACAGGCGCAGAATGCCGATGCCGGTCCGGGCATGCCCGGTGGCGACGGCGGCGATTTTTTCTGCCATAGTGCCTCCTTACCGGTAGACGACCTCGATGCCCTTGAGCAGCAAAGGCTTGAGATCGAATACCGCCGGATCGCCGACGGCGCAGGGGACGTTCGTCACGTCCACACAGGTGTGGAGCATGCCGATGTGGCCGAGGACCCGGCACTTTTTCCCGTTCACCGTCACGGTGATGTGCTTTTTGAAGATCATCTGCCTGAGGTTCCGCAGCACGCCGCGCAGGCAGTCGCGGAAGCGGAACAGGTCGTTTCCCATCTCGACGCCGAAGCCGTGATACCAGCCGACGGAGAAAACGGCCACGCGGGTGGGCTTCTTCGCGGTCCAGCCCGCGCCGTAGCCGCAGCTGTGGCCCTTCGGCAGCCAGCGCAGCTCCTCGACGGTCGCCTGGCATTCGCCGATGCGCGTGAGGCCGAAATTGCCGTGCACGCTGACCCGCCCGAGAATGGCGGAACCCACGCGCACGCCGTCCATCGCGTATTCCGGGTATTTCAGGAGCCCGGCGGAGTTCAGCATGTGCGCCATGCCGGTCTCGCAGTCGGCCGCGTGCAGCTGATCGAGAACGCCCTGAAAGGCCTCGGCCTGTGCGATCGTCGCCTTCTGGCTGCAGAACGCGGAATGCAGATGCGTATAGATGCCGGTCACGTGCAGGCCGGGCATGTAGCGGAAGATGGGCAGCAGCTGATCGAGCTCGTCCGGCAAAAAGCCGTAGCGGCCCATGCCGGTGTCGATCTTGACGTGGACCTCGGCCTGTACGCCGAGCTCCTGGGCCACGCCGTTCAAAACCGCCGCGTCATTCTGACTCGAGACGGTCAAAATCGCGCCGAGCTGCAGCAGCTGCCGCAGCTCGTCCTGCTCGCTCGTCGGACGGAGCATCAGGATCGAGGCCTCGGAAAAGCCGCCCGCGCGCAGGCGGCTGACCTCGGAAACCTCCGTCACGGCAAAGTGCGTGACGCCGGCTTCCCGGCAGATGGCGGCCATCGGCAAAAGCCCCAGCCCGTAGCCGTCCCCCTTGAGGACGGCCCACAAAACCGCGCTGCCCGCGCGGGTCTGCAGCTGCTGCAGATTGCTCCGCACGGCGGCGGAATCGACGACATACGCTTTCATGCTGCGCCTCCTGCCTTACTTTTTTCCGCGGTTTTTGATGAGATAGACGGTCTTGCGCAGATCCTTGAAGACCGACGTGCCGTGCTCCACGGCCCAGTAAATGACCGGCGAGAGCACCAGATCCTCTTCGCCGACAAACTCGGTGAAGTCTCCGCCGAAGCCCTGCTTGAAGCGGAACAGGCCGTAGAGCGGGTTATCCTCGGACACATTGCCGGAGACGCCGCGGAAGTCGTAGATCCGGCAGCCGGTCTCGACCGCCCACTGGATCATGCGCCACTGCAGCAGATAGTTGGGCATCAGATTGCGGTGCTCGTTGCTGGACGCGCCGTAGAGATACCAGACCTTGTCGCCGTAGTGGATGGCAAGCGTGCCCGCGATGGGCGTTCCCTCGGGGTCGAAGGCCATGTAGAGCCGCGCGTGCTCGCCGAGATTGTCGAGCATATTCGCAAAATACTCCGGCTGGCGCGTGACGAAGCCGTCGCGCACGCCGGTCGTCAGCATGAGATCGGCGAACGCCGGGACCATTTCCTTGCCGCAGATCTTCACGGTCACGCCCTTGCGCTCGGCCAGGCGGATGTTGTAGCGCCATTTCTGATGGAAGGCGGCCATGAGCTCGTCCTCGGTCTTGCCCTCGACGTTCAGACGGAAGACGTAGCGGGGCTGGATGGCCTCAAAATTCTTGCCGCCCTCCTTGCACCGGAAGCCGAACGAGCGCATCATTTCCGCGAACGCCGTGTCGGAGGAGGGGACGTCGGGGTCGATCTTGATGACGTAGGCCTTCTGCTGCTTGGCGAGGGCCTTCGCGCCCTCGAGCAGCTCTGCAAAGGTCTCCCGGTCGCGTAGATCGCAGACCGGGCCGCGGCAGCCGTATAGCAGCGTCCGGCCGATGCCGGGCACCTTGCGGGACATCAGGGCCAGCGAGCCCTTGATTCTTCCCCGTCCTCGCCGCGCACGGCGACGGCGTTCCAGGCCCACATGGGCTTCTGCTTTGCCCAGAGGCTGCTCTGGGCAAAATGGCCCTTGGGGTGCTGCTGCAAAAACGCTTCGTATTCTGCGAGCGTCTTGTCGTTGATGAGTTCATACATGGCGGTGCATCTCCAAACAATACATATTATATATGTGTGATCGCGTCAGCCGACGCATAGCTTTCGCTATAGTCTACCACAAACTGCCGGGATATGCAAACCTGCACGGGGGAAAACAGGTATAGTTTTCTCCATATGCGGAAAAATGACAGAAGAGTTTTGTACGGGAGGCGGTCAGGATGGAAAACTGGGGCGCGGCGGAGCTGCGGGCGCTGTTCGGCGGCAGCGCGGATGTGGCGGAGCGGCAGATCACGGCCGGCGGGCAGAAGCTGGACGTGCTGTTTCTCGACGGGCTGACGTCCGGCGGCGATATCGCGGAGCAGGTCCTGCGTCCGCTCATGCAGACGGTGCAGCCCGGCAGCATGCAGGCAGTGCTCGCCCAGGCGGAGCAGGCACGGGTCTACTGCGCCGTGGCCGAGCGGGTCACGGCGCCGGAGGACGCCGCGGACAAGCTGCTGCACGGCTACTGCGTCGTCGTCTTTCCCGGCACGGGCGCGGCGCTCTGCTTCGAGACGAAGACCGATACCCGCCGCGGCCCGTCCGCGCCGGAATCGGAAAACACGGTCAAGGGCGCGAAGGACGCCTTTACCGAGACCATGCGCATCAACACGAGCCTCCTGCGCCGCCATCTGCGCGGCGCAGCTGCGCTTCGTGCAGAAGACCGTGGGCCTTCGCAGCCAGACGGCCGTCACGGTCTGCTTCCTTGCGGATCTGACGGATCCGGCGCTCGTCCGGCGCATGGAGCAGCGGCTGGCAGCGATCGACATCGACGGGATGCTGACGCCCGCGAGCGTGGAGGAATATGTGACCGGCTCGCGTAAAACGGCCTTTCCGCTCCTGCAGTACACCGAACGGCCGGATACCTTCTGTCAGGGGCTTTTGAACGGGCAGGTGGGCCTGCTTGTCGACGGGGCTGCCGCTGGGGTATCTGGCGCCGGTGGATCTCGGCATTCTGATGAAATCGACGGAGGACCGCGCGGTCGACTATATCTCCGCTACCTGCCTGCGGGTGCTGCGGTATCTGGCGCTGCTGGCCGCGCTGCTGCTGCCGGGGCTGTATGTGGCGATGGCGACGTACCATCAGGAGATGATCCCGACCAAGCTCCTGCTCGCCATCATCGATTCCCAAGCAGGAGGTGCCGTTCGACACCGTCTTTGAGGTCATCGGCCTGCTGGCGGCCTTTGAGCTGCTGCAGGAGGCGGGGCTCCATCTGCCGCAGGCCATCGGCACGGCGGTGTCGATCATCGGCGGGCTTGCCGTCGGGACGACCGCGGTCGATGCGCGGCTGATCTCCCCGGCGGCGCTGATCGTGGCGGCGTCGGCCGGGATCTGCGGCTTTACGCTGCCGAGCCGGGATTTGTCCGACGCCATCCGCGTCTGGCGGTTCGCGCTGGCGATTCTGGCTGGCGTGGGCGGCCTGTTCGCGCTGACGGCGGGCGGCGTGCTGCTGCTGATCCATCTGTCGGGGCTGACGAGTCTGGACGTTTCGTATCTGACGCCGTTTTCCGACGCCCGGGCAGCCCGCGCCATCCTGCGCCCGCGCCTGATCCGGCAGAAATGGCGCGAGGCTGCGCTGCGGCCGCAGGATCTTCGAAATCAGGGGGACGGAACATGAACCGCATCTGTATCTGGCTGCTGGCCGCGGCGTCGGCCGTCTGCCTCTGCATGCTGCCGCGCACCGGCACGGACGCGGCGAAGCTGCTCCCGGCCCAGGTGCTCGTGATCGGGGCCGGGGACGGCGTGGTCACCGTGGAGGCCGACAACGGCGCGGCCGGGTCCGGCCCGACGCTGGCCGCCGCGCTGGCCGATATGGCAGAATGCGCGGAGGGGACGCTGTTTCTCGACACGGCGGAGCATATCGTGCTGCTGCAGAGCGCCGGAGCCCTGCTGCCTGCGGCTGCGCAGCAGCCGCAGTTCCGCCCGGCGGCCAAGCTGTATCTGGCCCGGCTGCCGGAGCTGCACGCGGCCGAGGCTGTGGAGTTTTTACAGGCGCACCCGGGGACGTTGACGCTCGCGCTTGCGCACGCGGCGCTGGTCCGCGGGGATCAGATCCGCCCGGCGCAGCTGCTGCCGGCGGAGGACGGAGGGATGAAGATTGCAGGATAAGCTGACGCCGCGGCAGAGCCGGGCGTGGGGGCTGTGCGCGCTGAGCGTTCCGGCGGCCATGGCGCTGGCCGGGCGCGGCTGGCTCTGGGTGCTGGCGGGCAGCGCGGCGGCGAGCGGGATCGTGCTGTTTCTGCAGACGCTGCAGCGCCGGAGCGGTCAAAGCCTGCCGGAGCAGATGGCCCGGGCCTTCGGGCAGCACGGCGGGCAGATCGTAGGCGCGGCGGTGTGCCTCTGGCTGCTGCTGGCAGCCTCCGGCGCGGCTGCGGCGAGCCAGATCGCGTTTGAGGACGATCTCGGCCCACTGGCACCCGCAGTCCCGCTGCTTCTGGCCGCGCTGGCCGGCCGGAAGGGACAGGCCGCCGCGGCCCGGGTCAGCGGCGTGCTGGCGCTCTGTCTGGCATTATTATATAGTATCATCGCACTGGCCTCCTTGCGGCATGTGCAGGCGGCGTGGTGTCGGCCGTGGGGGAGCGCCGCGGATGCGGGGCTGAGCCTCTGCCTGTGCCTGACGCCCGCGTGCCTGCTGTTTCTGGACGGGCCGGGGCAGACGCCGCGGCCGGGCTGGAGCGCTTTGGCCGCCGCGGTGCTGCCGGGCGTGGCGGCACTGCTGTGCAGCGCGTGTCTGTCCCCGGCGTGGACGGCCCAGCTGCCGCAGCCGCTCTATACGCTCACGAAAAGCCTGTCGGTCCTGTCCGTCATGCAGCGCTTTGAGCTGCTGCTGTCCACGGCGCAGCTGCTCGGGCTGGTGTCGCTGCTGACGCTGCTCGTGTGCGCGGCCGCCCGCACGGCAGAGGTCTGCCTCGGCGCCGGATGGGGAGAGAAGAAGGAAGGAGTCTTCTGCCTGCTCGCCTTCGGCGTCAGCTTCTGACGCAGCGGCTGCCGATGGCGGTATGGGTCGTCGGAGCGGCTACATTTTGGGGTGTGATCCCGATATTAACACAAGTTATAGGAAATATAAAAAAGAATGAAAAATAATGAAAAAAGGGGTTGACAAACCCGAATCCCGATGATAATATATGCGAGCGTTCTGAAGAGCGCGGGCATATTGGATGGGAGCCAAGAAAACGGTTGAAAAACCTTGAAAAAAGTTCTTGACAAACAGATGAAGATGTGCTAGAATAAATGAGTTCGCTGCGAGAGAGAAATTGATCAAAGCGAGCGGCGATCATAAGAAGTTCGAAAGAATTTGAAAAAGTTCTTGACAAAAGAACTTGATGTGATACAATAAAAGCCCGCGAAACTGCGGAGTGCACCTTGTAAATTAAACAACGAGAAACATGAACAAACACCTTGGACAATTTTAATTTAAGTTGTTCAGTGAATGTCAGAAATGAGATTCTTTGAATAGCCAACGAAAATTCTTGAGTTAAGCTAAGAGCGAACGAAGAATAAAACGATTTTAGAGCTTCGGCTTTAAGATACCATTTTATTGAGAGTTTGATCCTGGCTCAGGACGAACGCTGGCGGCGTGCCTAACACATGCAAGTCGAACGAAGCTCTGCGATACAAGACTTCGGTCAAGTTGAACGGATGACTTAGTGGCGGACGGGTGAGTAACGCGTGAGGAACCTGCCTTTCAGTGGGGGACAACAGTTGGAAACGACTGCTAATACCGCATAATGTATTCTGACCGCATGATCGGAATACCAAAGATTTATTGCTGAAAGATGGCCTCGCGTCTGATTAGATAGTTGGTGAGGTAACGGCCCACCAAGTCGACGATCAGTAGCCGGACTGAGAGGTTGAACGGCCACATTGGGACTGAGATACGGCCCAGACTCCTACGGCAGCAGTGGGGAATATTGGGCAATGGGGGAAACCCTGACCCAGCAACGCCGCGTGAAGGAAGAAGGCTTTCGGGTTGTAAACTTCTTTTACCAGGGACGAAGGACGTGACGGTACCTGGAGAAAAAGCCACGGCTAACTACGTGCCAGCAGCCGCGGTAATACGTAGGTGGCAAGCGTTGTCCGGATTTACTGGGTGTAAAGGGCGTGTAGGCGGAGAAGCAAGTCAGAAGTGAAATCCATGGGCTTAACCCATGAACTGCTTTTGAAACTGTTTCCCTTGAGTATCGGAGAGGCAGGCGGAATTCCTAGTGTAGCGGTGAAATGCGTAGATATTAGGAGGAACACCAGTGGCGAAGGCGGCCTGCTGGACGACAACTGACGCTGAGGCGCGAAAGCGTGGGGAGCAAACAGGATTAGATACCCTGGTAGTCCACGCTGTAAACGATGAATACTAGGTGTGGGAGGACTGACCCCTTCCGTGCCGCAGTTAACACAATAAGTATTCCACCTGGGGAGTACGATCGCAAGATTGAAACTCAAAGGAATTGACGGGGGCCCGCACAAGCAGTGGATTATGTGGTTTAATTCGACGCAACGCGAAGAACCTTACCGGGATTTGACATCCTACTAACGAAGCAGAGATGCATTAGGTGCCCTTCGGGGAAAGTAGAGACAGGTGGTGCATGGTTGTCGTCAGCTCGTGTCGTGAGATGTTGGGTTAAGTCCCGCAACGAGCGCAACCCCTATTGTTAGTTGCTACGCAAGAGCACTCTAGCGAGACTGCCGTTGACAAAACGGAGGAAGGCGGGGACGACGTCAAATCATCATGCCCCTTATGTCCCGGGCTACACACGTAATACAATGGCGGTCAACAGAGGGAAGCAAAGCCGCGAGGCAGAGCAAACCCCTAAAAGCCGTCTCAGTTCGGATTGCAGGCTGCAACTCGCCTGCATGAAGTTGGAATTGCTAGTAATCGTGGATCAGCATGCCACGGTGAATACGTTCCCGGGCCTTGTACACACCGCCCGTCACACCATGAGAGTTGGGAACACCCGAAGTCCGTAGTCTAACCGCAAGGAGGGCGCGGCCGAAGGTGGGCCTGATAATTGGGGTGAAGTCGTAACAAGGTAGCCGTATCGGAAGGTGCGGCTGGATCACCTCCTTTCTAAGGAGAACTTCCAGTCTGAAAAAGGTTGGATAGTGTCCTATGGTCAGTCAGATGTTTGACTAAATGATTTCTCGTTGTTTAATTTAGAGGGCGCACTTCGGTGCGGAGATGGGGGTTTAGCTCAGCTGGGAGAGCGCCTGCCTTGCAAGCAGGAGGTCAGCGGTTCGATCCCGCTAATCTCCACCAAACGGGCCAATAGCTCAGCTGGCTAGAGCACACGACTGATAATCGTGAGGTCGGTGGTTCGAGTCCACTTTGGCCCACCACTCTCCGGCAGAACGTTTTAAGGTTGATTGAAGTCTCCAAGAGGGGATTTCAATGAGTCTTTGATTGACAGATCAGCCTGCTGTGATCTGAGGGATTTCAATGAGTGCCGCTTGCGGCGGGGCGAACGAACGGAGTTTGATGCGACGACGATGCACCTTGAAAACTGAACACCATGAAAATGATGCAAATTATGAGAAGGCAACAGTAAGGAACAATTATTTTTTAGGGTAAGATACAATTTCTAAAAGGTAAAGAACTTAATGAGCCTGCATAATTCTACTCAATTATAATTTGAGAAGAGAAACAAATCGAAATGTCGATTTCGATTTGAAGAGATTGATGATTCTATTTGGCGACGAAAGCTAATAAGAGCGCAAGGGGAATGCCTTGGCATCAGGAGCCGATGAAGGACGTGATAAGCTGCGAAAAGCTTCGGGGAGCTGCAAATGAGCATTGATCCGGAGATATCCGAATGGGGAAACCCGGTACGGCAATACCGTATCAACGTGCTGTGAATCAAATAGCAGTACGTAGGGAACCGCCTGAACTGAAACATCTAAGTAGGGCGAGGAAAAGACATCAACCGAGATTCCGCTAGTAGTGGCGAGCGAACGCGGATCAGGCCAAACCGAAGGTAGCAATATCTTCGGGGTTATGGACAGACATCATGATCAGAGGTATCTAGACGAACGGCATGGGAAGGCCGGCGAGACAGCGTGAGAGCCGCGTAGTCGGAGAAGACTGACAGTCTGGATCCAGAGTACCGCAGGACACGAGGAACCCTGTGGGAAGTCGGGGGGACCACCCTCCAAGCCTAAATACTACCTGATGACCGATAGAGGAGAAGTACCGTGAGGGAAAGGTGAAAAAAGAACCCCGGGAGGGGAGTGAAATAGTACCTGAAACCTTGTGCTTACAAGCAGTTACAGCCCGTTAAAGGGTGGTAGCGTACTTTTTTTGTAGAACGGTCCGGCGAGTTATAGTAACTGGCGAGCTTAAGGTATTCAGTACTGGAGGCGTAGGGAAACCGAGTCTGAACAGGGCGAATGAAGTTAGTGGCCATAGACCCGAAACCATGTGACCTAGCCATGAGCAGGATGAAGTGGAGGTAAAGCTCCATGGAGGTCCGAACGCACGTTCGTTGCAATGACCGGCGATGACTTGTGGCTAGCGGTGAAATTCCAATCGAACTTGGAGATAGCTGGTTCTCCCCGAAATAGCTTTAGGGCTAGCGTTGGGAATGAGTTTCCCGGAGGTAAAGCACTGAATGAGCTAGGGGGCGCAAGCTTACTGAACTCTATCAAACTAAGAATGCCGCATAAATGCTTCCCAGCAGTCAGACTGCGAGTAATAAAATCCGTGGTCAAAAGGGTAACAGCCCAGACCCACAGCTAAGGTCCCCAATACATGCTAAGTGGAAAACGATGTGAGATTGCATAAACAACCAGGATGTTGGCTTAGAGGCAGCCACTCGTTCAAAGAGTGCGTAATAGCTCACTGGTCGAGTGATTTTGCGCGGAAAATTTAACGGGGCTAAGCATGTAACCGAAGCTTGGGATTGCATTGCGCAGTGGTAGGGGGAGCGTCGTGTACGGGGGTGAAGTACGATCGAGAGGACGTGTGGACTGTACACGAGTGAGAATGCCGGAATGAGTAGCGAGAATTATGTGAGAATCATAATGGCCGAAAATCTAAGGTTTCTTGGGGAAGGTTCGTCCGCCCAAGGTAAGCCGGGAGCTAAGGCGAGGCCGAAAGGCGTAGTCGATGCACATACGGTTGAAATTCCGTAGCCACCTTATCGTAAAAGCTGACACATAGAGATAGCCGAACCCGGGCGTTGGTTGACCCGGGCGAAAGGGACCGAACTACAGTAGGGAAGTCGGCGATGCTCTGTGGCGAGAAAAGGCGAAGATAGGGTGCCCGTACCGCAAACCGACACAGGTAGATGAGGAGAGAATCCTAAGGCCAACGGGAGAAAGGTTGTTAAGGAACTCGGCAAAATTGCCCCGTAACTTCGGGAGAAGGGGCGCCCTCGAAAGAGGGCCGCAGTGAAAAGGCCCAAGCGACTGTTTACCAAAAACACAGGTCTCTGCTAAATCGAAAGATGACGTATAGGGGCTGACGCCTGCCCGGTGCTGGAAGGTTAAGAGGAGGACTTAGCGCAAGCGAAGGTCTGAATTTAAGCCCCAGTAAACGGCGGCCGTAACTATAACGGTCCTAAGGTAGCGAAATTCCTTGTCAGGTAAGTTCTGACCCGCACGAATGGCGTAACGATTTGGGCACTGTCTCAACAGCCTACCCGGCGAAATTGTAGTACCGGTGAAGATGCCGGTTACCCGCAACTAGACGGAAAGACCCCATGGAGCTTTACTGCAGCTTAATACTGAGATTCGGTAATTCATGTACAGGATAGGTGGGAGACTTGGAAACAGGGGCGTCAGCTTCTGTGGAGTCACCCTTGGGATACCACCCTTGGATTGCTGGGTTTCTAACCTGCGGCCATGAATCTGGTCGGGGGACACTGTTAGGCGGGCAGTTTGACTGGGGCGGTCGCCTCCTAAAATGTAGCGGAGGCGCTCAAAGCTTGGCTCAGCATGGATGGAAATCATGCAATGAGTGTAAACGTATAAGCCAAGTTGACTGCGAGACCGACGGGTCGAGCAGGTACGAAAGTAGGAGTTAGTGATCCGGTGGTATGTGAGTGGAAATGCCATCGCTCAACGGATAAAAGCTACCCTGGGGATAACAGGCTGATCTCCCCCAAGCGTCCACAGCGACGGGGAGGTTTGGCACCTCGATGTCGGCTCGTCGCATCCTGGGGCTGTATTCGGTCCCAAGGGTTTGGCTGTTCGCCAATTAAAGCGGCACGCGAGCTGGGTTCAGAACGTCGTGAGACAGTTCGGTCCCTATCTGTTGCGGGCGTAAGAGATTTGAAGGGAGCTGTCCTTAGTACGAGAGGACCGGGATGGACTGACCGCTGGTGCACCAGTTGTCCTGCCAAGGGCATAGCTGGGTAGCTACGTCGGGACGAGATAAACGCTGAAGGCATCTAAGCGTGAAACTCCCCCTAAGATAAGATCTCTCATCCTTTATGGAGTAAGGCTCGTCGTAGACTATGACGTTGATAGGTCAGAGGTGGAAGCGCTGTAAGGTGTGTAGCTGACTGATACTAATAAGCCGAGGGCTTGACCTACAATTGGTAGTTAGCAGGCTCTGTAAATGAAGTCTTCTCCCCTTGCTTAGATTCCTTGTGGTGTTCGGTTTTCAGGGTGTAGTCCTGAATAGTTGGTGCTGATTGGTGTGAGGGTCCACCTGTTCCCATACCGAACACAGAAGTTAAGCTCACATGCGCCGAAAATACTTGTCGGGTGACTGACCGGAAAAATAGGTAGTGCCAACATAAAGAAACCTGATTTCGATCAGGTTTCTTTTTTACAGTCGGTGTTGATTGGCGCGAGGGTCCACCTGTTCCCATACCGAACACAGAAGTTAAGCTCGCGATCGCCGAAAATACTTGCCGGGCGACTGGCCGGGAAAATAGGGAATGCCGACATAAAAAAGCAGCTCGCAGACGCGGGCTGCTTTCATTTTTACAGAAAACCAGCGGAGGCTGAAAGCCTCCGCTGGTCGTGTTTTAATATCCGTTCGGGTTTTTGCTCTGCCAGTTCCAGCTGTCGCGGCACATGTCTGCGACGGTCTTCTTTGCTTCCCAGCCGAGCACGTTTTTGGCCTTGGCGGGGTCGGCATAGACGGTCGCCAGATCGCCTGCGCGGCGCGGGCCGATAACGTAGGGGACGGGGACGTGGTTGACTTCGGAAAAGGTGTTGACCATCTCCAGAACGCTCACGCCGCGGCCGGTGCCGAGATTGAAGATCTCGCAGCCGGTGTGCTGCTCGGCGTACTGGATCGCGCACAGATGGCCCTCGGCCAGATCGACGACGTGGATGTAGTCGCGCACGCCGGTGCCGTCCGGGGTGTCATAGTCGTTGCCGAAGACGGTCAGCTTTTCGCGGCGGCCGATGGCGACCTGCGTGATGTAAGGCATCAGATTGTTCGGAATGCCGTTCGGATTCTCACCGATCAGACCGGATTCGTGTGCGCCGATGGGATTGAAGTAGCGCAGCAGAACGACCGACAGCGTCGGATCCGCCGTGCAGGCGGACTTCAGGATCTCCTCGATCATGAACTTCGTCCAGCCGTAGGGGTTGGAGCAGTTGCCGGTCTGCGCCGTCTCATACAGAGGGGCGGGCTGGTCGCCGTAAACGGTGGCGGAGGAGGAGAAAACAAACTGATGGCAGTTATGCGCGCGCATGACCTCCAGAACGGTCAGCGTGGAATCGAGATTGTTGCGGTAGTAGAGCAGCGGCTTCTGGACAGATTCGCCGACAGCCTTGAGCCCCGCAAAGTGGATGACGCCGGTGATGTCGTAGTCGCTGAAGACCTTGTCCATTGCCGCCTTGTCGCAGCAGTCAGCCTCGACGAAGGCCGGACGCTTGCCGGTGATCGTTTCGATGCGGTCAATGACCTTCGGGGGAGCTGTTGTAAAAAGATCGTCGACGATGACGATCTCCAGCCCCGCATTGAGCAGAGAAACGGCCGTATGGCTGCCGATAAATCCGGCGCCGCCGGTCAGAAGAATGGCCATAAAAAACCTCCTGAATCCTTGATTTCAGTGGAAGTATAGCACGGTTGGGAGAAAAGTGCAAGGATATTTCTGACGCGAAACAGCAAATGCGGGCGGCCAGCCGAGGCTGAGGGATTGCTATTGCAAATTTGCAAATACCGACGCCTCCGGCGGCCCTATCTTTTCTCTCGCAAGAGAAAAGATAGGGGAGAAAAGAGCGCGTGAGGCCACGGGGTGCATCCTGCGTCTGAATTTAGGCAAGTCCCAGTGTTTTGGTCTGGCGTTCCACTCGAGAGTCACCCTACGTATATCTTACTACGCGCCGCCTGATACGGGACAACGGGTTTGATGGCAGTTGCGTTTGAATATTTGCAGTAAATAGAAGGTGCAGACCAGATTTGTTGGCTTGCACCTTTTTGCATTGGATTTTTATTTGTTCTGCCCCTACAATCTACCCCGCAAGAAGGTTGTATCCATCTGAATCTCCATCGCACCTTCTATTGATGGCAGTCATTCTAAGGCAACTATTTGCTAATTTGATTCTCACGTATCAGGCGGCGCGTAGCAAGACATACGTAGGGTGACTCTCGAGTGGAACGACGTCTGAAAGATAGGTTCCTACCTAAATTCAGACGCAGGATGCACCCCCGCGTCCCCCTTTTCTCCCCCTTCTTTTCCGGCAAGACGGAAAAGAAGCGGGCCGCCGGAGGCGTCAGAGAACCGGCCTCGACGGAACGAGTCCCCGCTGTTCGCGGAGCCTCTTTTCCTCTGAGTCCGTTTCTTCGCTTTCCAAACCGCAAACTGAATTTGCGGTTTGGGTTTTCTATGCAAATTTGATGCAACCTCTCAGTCAGCTTTGCTGACAGCTCCCCCTGGAAGGGGAGCCAAGAGGTGCGCACCGTCGGAGACATACAGCAGCTGCAAAAATCTGCAGCAACGTCTCAGTCTCGGCTTCGCTGAGCCAGTTCCCCCTTTCAGGAGAGCCTTGAGCCGCGACTATGACGAAAAACGTGAAATGACTCTTCCAAATGGGCGGCGGATTTGGTATAATAACCAATACCCCATAAAAAGAAGGGATGAGGATATGGCGAAGCTGTACTTTTAAATACGGCGCAATGGGGGCTCGAGCAAGACGGCGACGGCGCTCATTACGAAGTATAATTATGAGGAGCGCGGCATGCGCGTCTGGCTGATGAAGCCTGCCGCCGACCGGCGGGACGGCGGTACCCTGCGCTCGCGCATCGGCCTGACGGCCCAGTGCGAGGCAATCGGCCCGGACTGCGACCTGCGCCGGCGCTATGCGGAGCACGACAAGGTCGACGTGATCATCGTCGACGAGTGCCAGTTTCTGACCGGCGAGCAGATCGACCAGCTGCGGGAGCTGGTCGACCGCGAAAACCTGCCCGTCCTGTGCTTCGGCCTGCGGACGGATTTCCAGACAAAGTCTTTTCCCCGGCAGCCGGCGGCTGTTTGAGCTGGCGGACTCCATCACCGAGATCAAGACCATCTGTGACTGCGGGCGCAAGGCCACGACCAACGCGCGCATCAGCCCTGACGGCTGGGCGTCATCACCGAGGGCGACCAGGTCTTCCTCGACGGCAACGACAGCTATATCGCCATGTGCCATAAATGCTATCAGGATTATATCAACGAACACAGAAAGGTGGAATTACTCCATGGAACGGAACGAGATCCTCAGTAAGGTCGACCATACTCTGCTGGCCCAGACGGCCACCTGGGCCGAGATCAGGGCCATCTGCGACGACGGCATGAAATACCACACCGCGTCCGTCTGCATCCCCGCTTCCTATGTGAAGCAGGCGAAGGACTATGTCGGCGGCAAGCTCGCCATCTGCACCGTCATCGGCTTCCCAAACGGCTACGACACGACGAAGGCCAAGTGCTTTGAGGCTGCGGACGCCGTGGAAAACGGCGCGGACGAGGTCGACATGGTCATCAACATCGGCTGGGTCAAGGATCAGCGCTGGGGCGATCTGCTCGAAGAGATCAGGGCCGTCAAGGCCGCCTGCCAGGGCAAGCTCCTGAAGGTCATCATCGAGACCTGCCTGCTGACGGACGACGAAAAGATCAAGATGTGCCAGATCGTCTCCGATTCCGGCGCGGATTATATCAAGACCTCCACCGGCTTCTCCACCGGCGGCGCGACGTTCCACGATGTAGAGCTGTTTGCCAAGCATGTGAGGCCCGGCGTGAAGATCAAGGCCGCGGGCGGCATCTCGTCGCTGGACGATGCGGAGAAGTTCATCGAGCTCGGCGCATCCCGCCTCGGCACGAGCCGCGTCGTGAAGATCGTCAAAAAGCTCGAAGCGGAGGAGAAATAACCGGCATATCCGCTGCTGCACCAACATAAGAATAGAAAAGGAGCCAAATCTATGGCCAACTATCCGACACCGCATATCCACGCCAAGCCCGGCGACTTCGGCAAGACCGTCCTCATGCCCGGCGACCCGCTGCGATCCAAATTCATCGCGGAAAACTTTCTGGAAAATGCCGTTCTGGTCAATAACGTCCGCGGCATCCACGGCTATACCGGCACGTATCGCGGAGTGAAGGTCTCCGTCATGGCGTCCGGCATGGGCATGCCGTCCATCGGCATTCTATTCCTGGGAGCTGTTTACCATCTTCGGGGTAGAAAACATCATGCGCATCGGTTCGACCGGCGCGATGCAGGAGAATATCAATCTGCGCGACATCGTCATCGGCCAGGGTGCCTGCACCGACTCCAGCTGGGCGGGGCAGTATCACCTGCCCGGCACGTTCGCGCCCATCGCGGACTATCACATGCTCGAGACCTGCGTCGAGACGGCGAAGGAGCTGGAGCTGCCGTATCACGTCGGCAATATCCTGTCCTCCTGACCGCTTCTACGGGCGACGACGGCGACATGACTGGCGGCTGGATCGGCAACAAGGCCTGGCAGAAGATGGGGGTCATGGCCGTCGAGATGGAGGCTGCCGCGCTCTATATGAACGCCGCCCGCGCGGGCAAGCATGCGCTTGCGATCTGCACGGTGTCCGACCATCTGCTGCGCAATGAAAACTGCACCGCCGAGGAGCGCCAGAACGGCTTCACGAACATGATGAAGCTGGCGCTGGAGACGGCTGTGAAACTGGAGAAATGATGCAATGAAACGAGTATTTGTGATCGTTCTCGATTCCTGCGGCATCGGCTTTGAGCCGGACGCCGCGGATTTCGGCGACGTCGGCGCCGATACGCTGCGCACGTGCAGTCAGTCGCCGAAGTTCGCCATGCCGAACCTCATTTCGATGGGGCTCGGAAACCTCGACGGGGTCGACTACCTGCCGAAAACGGGCAAGCCCACTGCGGCGCTCGCGCGCCTGCAGGAGCTTTCCCGCGGCAAGGATACGACCATCGGCCATTGGGAGATCGCGGGCATCGTCTCGCCGGAGCCGCTGCCGACCTTCCCGCACGGCTTCCCGGAGGAGGTCCTGCGGCCCTTCCGCGAGCAGACGGGACGGGGCGTCCTGTGCAACCTGCCCTATTCCGGCACCGAGGTCATCAAGGACTATGGCCGCGAGCATGTGCAGACCGGCGATCTGATCGTCTACACGTCGGCGGATTCCGTCTTCCAGATCGCGGGCGCACGAGTCCGTCGTGCCGCCGGAGCAGCTGTGGCGACGACTGCCGCATCGCGCGGAAGATCCTGACCGGCAAGTACGGCGTCGGCCGCGTGATTGCCCGCCCGTTTGAGGGCGAATGGCCTTTACACGCGCACGTCCCGCCGCCACGATTTCGCTTTGAGCCGCCGGCGAAGACCATGCTTGACGCCGTTGTGGACGCCGGACAGGATATGATCGCCGTCGGCAAGATCCACGATATTTTTGCTGGCCGCGGCATGACGGAGTTCACCTATACCTCCGGCAACACCGACGGGCTTTGCGAAGAACGCTCGCATACGCGGACAAGGACTTCCACGGCCTGTGCTTTGTGAATCCTGGTCGATTTTGATATGCTCTACGGCCACCGCCGCAACCCGGACGGCTATGCCGCAGCCCTGCAGGAGTTCGACAGCTGGCTGCCCGGCTTCCTCGAAAGCTCGGGAGAGGACGACTGTGTCATCGTCACTGCCGACCACGGCTGCGACCCCGGCTACCGCAAGCATACCGACCACACGCGCGAGTATATCCCCATGATCGCGCTCGGCAAGAAGATCCGGCCCGTGAACCTCGGCACGCGCGTCGGCTTCTGCGACATCGCCGCTACCGTGACGGACCTGCTTGGCGTCCCGTACCAGACGCCGGGGAGGAGCTTTGCTGCGGAACTGGTTTAAGAAGACGGAAAGGAGAATGCCTGTGACACCGGAACAGCTGGTCCGGGAAGCGCTGGAGGCGATGCACTTCGCCTACGTGCCGTATTCCGGCTTTACCGTCGGCGCGGCGCTGCTGACAAAAGAGCGGCAAAGGTCTACCGCGGGTGCAACATTGAAAACGCGGCCTACGGCCCCCAGCAACTGCGCCGAGCGCACGGCCATCTTCAAAGGCCGTGTCCGAGGGCGAGCGCGAGTTTGCCGCCATCGCCGTCGTCGGCGGCAAAAACGGGATGCTTCTGATATTTTCCCGCCCTGCGGCGTGTCTGCCGGCAGGTGATGCTGGAATTCTGCGCACCGGACTTCATGATCTACATGGGCCGCAGCGACGGCAGCTACGTCGCCGAGTCCCTTGGCGCGATGCTGCCCTTACGGCTTCACCGCGGAGAAGTATGAAATAAAAGCGTTCCCGCTGGGCGCAGCAGCGGGAACGTTTTTGCTTATTTCTCAGCGCCCTGCGCACCGGCGGGGCGATCAGGCAGGCAAGCACGCCGCCGATGAGCGCGGTGACGAGCTGCGGCCAGGTGAAGGCCGCGGTCACGGCCGTGAGCTTGGCTGCCGGAACGATCATCGGCGCGACGAGCTTCACCAGCACCACATACAATGCCGCCAGCTTGCACACGGCGGCCAGCACCATGCTGCCCCAGGCGGCTAGCGGCTTCGCCGTCAGCCATTTTCCGACCAGCAGCGCAAACAGGACCGCGTACACCGCGTTGCCAGCGCGACGCAGGGGACCAGCTGCAAAAAGGCCGAGGCCGTGCCGAGCGCATACGCGCAGAACGGTGCGAGAGCACGGCGACCGCCACGCCGGACCAGAGCCCGCCGGTGAGCGCAGCCATCGCCAGCACCAGATTGACGCAGGAGCCGGTCACGAACTGACCGAGGCTCTTCGTGGCGACCTGCAGCACGAGCAGCAGCGCAAGGCATACGGCCGTGCGGACGATCCATGTTGTTTTCTTCATCGAGGTTCTTCCCATTTCCGGCAGCCGGAGCATCCGCTGCATCCCGTGCAGCTGCCGGAGCAGCCGCCCGTCTTCCGCTGCCGGAGCAGGTGTACGACCGCAAGCGCGATGAGCGCCACGAGCACGAGACAAACGAGGATTGTCGCCAGATTCATAGCCGCCGGACCTTTCTCAAAAATTCTGCTGCCAGTATAGCAGGTCGGACCGGCCGCGTCAAGGAAAACAAAACCGGGTAGATTTTCGGATGCCGGATGTGCTATACTGGAGGCAGAAACTATGGGAGGCGACGCTATGTATCCGAAAAACGCCCCAAAAACAGACCGGGAAAAATTTTGGCGAGGCCTTCGGGAAAAAGGTCGGCTGCAAGCCCGAGCAGTATCTGCGCCGGAAGCTTGCAGGTGGCATGCAGGAGGCCGAACTGCGGCGGCTTTATGATTATGCTGGCCGTGGAGATCGCCATGAAGGCGCGCTGCACGGCCATCCGTTATGACAGCCTGCAGCTCGCCGGCGCGGTACAGACGGCGGCAGAGCTCATGTGCGCGCGCAGCGACGCATGAGGGTCCCGACTCGCGCGCGCTGCGGTGCGGATGGTGCTGCGCACCGGGCAGAGCGGCGCACGGAAGGGACAGAAATTCTGGGGCTGCTCGAACTACCCGGCCTGCCGGTATACGAAGGACTTTGAAGACGCGGCATGAAAAATTTCAAATTTATCATCAGCTACGATGGCTCCCGCTATTTCGGCTGGGAGCGGCAGCCGGGCCGCGACACGATCCAGGGCAAGCTCGAAGCCGTCCTGACCCGCATGTGGGGACGGACGTGCAGGTCATCGGCGCGGGCCGCACAGACGCGGGCGTCCACGCAAGGGCCATGGCGGCCAACGCCTATATGGACACGGAGAAAACGCCGGAAGAGATCCGCGACTACATGAATCGATACCTTCCGGACGATATCTGCGTGCAGGAGGCGAAGCTCGCCATGACCGCTTCCACGCGCGCTATCGCGCCGTGGGCAAGCTCTACACGTACACCTGCTACGTCGGCGATACGAAGCCGGTCTTTAACCGCAAATACGTCACCGTGCTCGATTACCAGCCGGATCTTGCCGCCATGCAGCGCGCGGCGGAATATCTCACCGGCGAGCATGATTACAAAAGCTTCTGCTCGAACCCGCAGATGAAAAAATCCACCGTGCGCATCGTCGATTCCATCGAGATCGTCCGGCGGAAGGACCTGCTCTATTTCAACTACCACGGCACCGGCTTCCTGCAGAACATGGTCCGTATCCTGACCGGGACGCTGCTGGAGGTCGGCCAGGCAGCGCACGCCCGAGAGCGTCAAAGCCGCCCTCGAAGCCAAAGACCGCACCCAAGCGGCTACACCGCTCCCCCCACAAGGCCGGCTCACGTGCGGGTAGACCACTGACCCCTGCCGCAGCGTGCTCCCCTGGGAGCTGTCAGCCGTGGCTGACCGAGAGGTTGTATCAAATTCGCGCCAGAAACCCTTCAGTTTGCGGTTTGAAAGGAAGAAACGGGACTCAGAGGAAAAGGCTCCGCGAACAGCGGGGATTTCAAGTCTTACCGAGGCCGATTCTTGACGCAGGTTAACCTTTTCTAGAAAAGATTGGGGAGAAAAGAGGACGGGGGGTGCATTCTGCCTCTGAATTCAGGTGGAGCCCTATTTTTTTAGATGTCGTTCCACTCGATACCCACCCCATGGGTATCGTACTACGCGCCGCCTGATACGGTACACCGGATTTGTGAGCAGTTGCCTTTGAATGTCTGTTATAATAGTTGCGCAGACCAGATTTGCTGGTCTGTACCTTCTTTCGTATTGATTTTTTTTTTGTCCTTACAATCTGCCCTGCAAGAAGGTAAGAACCATCCGGTTCTCCACCGCACCTTCTATTGACAGCAACTGTTCTAAGGCAACTGGTTCCAAATTCGATACCCACCGTATCAGGCGGGCGCGTAGTAAAACTCGTAAGGTGACCATCGAGTGGAACGACGCTTAAAAATATAGGCGTTACTCTTAAACTCAGACGCAGAAAGCACCAAATGTACAAGCGCCCCTTTTCTTTTTTTCCGCAAAGACGGAAAAAGAAGGGGCCGTCGGAGACATAAGGCAGTCGCAAATTTGCTGCAACCCCTCAGGCGCGTAGTTTATGCCAGTATTGGTACGCCAGCTCCCCTGGAAGGGGGAGCCTTTTATAACGGGACGATCTCCACCACGGTGAGGATGCGGTCCTGGATGCGGAAGCGGACGTCGAGGCCGGAGAAGTTGAAGCCGTAGCGGCGCGTCGGGTCGTGCTGGTAGCCGGGGATGGGGCCGCAGGCGAGCGCCTGACGGAGGCCGGCGCGTTTGCTCTCCGGGATCAGCGCCTCCAGTTCCGGCGGGAAGACGACGGTCAGCGGCTCAGCGTCGCGCTTGCCGTCGAAGCCGTCGACGGCCTCCGGATGGCTGTCGGCGTAAGGGCAAGTAGGGGCTTGATGTCGTAGATCGGCGTGCCGTCGACCAGATCTGCGCCTGCGACGTACAGGACCGGCCCGTCCTTCGTGTGCAGCTCCGTCCTTAGAAGCTGCACGCACGAGAGCCCCAGTGGGTTCGGCCGGAACGGCGAGCGCGTGGCAAACACGCCCACGCGCGTCTTGCCGCCGAGCTTCGGCGGCAGCACCGTCGGCGACCAGCCTGCGCCCGCGACCTTGTCAAACTCCCAGATCAGCCACAGGTGCGAAAAATCCGCAATGCCGCGCAGGCAGTCCGGATTGCGGTAAGCGGGCGCAAAGACGATCGTGGACGTCAGCTCCGACGCCAGCCCCGACTGCCGGGGTACGCCGAACTTGGTCGGGAAATCGGGATGGATGTGCGCGATGGGTTCGATCTGCGTGAGGAGGCACCTGCTTCGTTCAGTTTGATTTTTCTTGTATCATACCACACGGCGCGGAAAAATCAAAATTCGTTTTACTTTTCCGAAAAAAACGAGTAGAATATCTCTGCACAGGAGGTGCGTAACGATGCATGACGAATTGACAGCCGTCGATATCAAAAAGATGGAGCAGGAGGTCGAATACCGCCGCCTGCAGCTGCGGCCGCAGCTGCTCGAGGACGTGAAGACCGCGCGGGAATTCGGCGACCTCAGCGAGAATTTCGAATACAAGGCAGCCAAGCGGGAAAAAGCCGCAACGACAGCCGCATCCGCTATCTTGAGCGCATGATCAAGACCGCGAAGGTCATCGACGCCAGCTCGAACCCGGACGAGATCGGCCTGTTCGACAAGGTGACGATTTACATCGAGGAGGACGACGAGGAGCAGACCATCGAGCTTGTCACCACGCTCCGCCAGAACGCGCTCAAGGGCCTCATCAGCAAGGAATCGCCCGTCGGCAAGGCCGTCATGGGCCACAAAAAAGGCGACCGCGTCACCGTCCACGTGAATGAGACTTACAGCTATGACATCGTCATCCGCGACGTGCAGAAGGGCTCGGACGACGAGACGCTCCCCATCAGCAGCTATTAAGATGCCGCTAAGATGCGCCCGGCCTGCTTGACAGCCGGGCGTTTTTCTGCTTTAATAGCTCTGATAAAAGGGAGTAGCAGGCGGGTCTGCCCGCGTTGCCTGCGTCAGTACGGCAGTTTGCCCGCAGGCGACTGAAATTGTGAGACTTTTACCGAAGCATCGCGTATGCTTGGGTAAAGGTCTTTTCTTTTTATCAATTTTTTGAAGGAGGACTTTTTGTGGCGCAGTTATTTTCAAATGCAGGCAATCTCACCTGGCAGCAGGCGGTGATGTGGCTGATCGGCGGGATCCTCATCTATCTGGCGGTCAAGCGGGATATGGAGCCCGCGCTGCTGCTGCCGATGGGCTTCGGGGCGATCCTGGTCAATCTGCCGCTGTCCGGCGCGGTGACGCAGATCGTCGACGGTGTGGAGGAGATCGGCGTTCTGAACGTGCTGTTCGACGCGGGATCGCGAACGAGCTGTTCCCGCTGCTGCTGTTCGTCGGCATCGGGGCCATGATCGACTTTGAGCCGCTGCTGAATGATCCGAAGCTCATGTTCTTCGGTGCGGCGGCGCAGTTCGGAATCTTCTTTACCTTCAGTCTTGCCGCCCTTCTGGGCTTTCCCATCAAGGACGCGGCGGCCATCGGCATCATCGGCGCGGCCGACGGTCCGACGGCGATCTTTATGGCGAATTTCCTGAGATCCAACTATCTGGGCGCGATCATGGTGGCGGCGTATTCGTATATGGCGCTGGTGCCGATCGTGCAGCCGCCGGTCATCCGTGCGCTGACCACAAAGCACGAACGGATGATCCGTATGCCGTACCACCAGCACACGGTCAGCAAGCGCACGAAGATCCTGTTCCCGATCATTATCACCGCCGTCTGCGGCATCGTCTCGCCGCGAAGCGTGGCGCTGGTGGGCTTTTTGATGTTCGGCAACCTCATCCGTGTCTGCGGCGTGCTGGATTCCCTGTCCGAGACGGCGCAGAAGACGCTTTCCAACCTCATCACGCTCTTCCTCGGCCTGACCATCGCCGTGCGCATGCAGGCGGAGTATTTCCTGACGAAGCAGACGCTTCTCATTATGGCGCTGGGCCTTGTGGCGTTTATTTTTGACACGGCGGGCGGCGTGCTGGTCGCGAAGGTGATCAATCTGTTCCTGCCGAAGGAGAAAAAGCTCAATCCCATGATCGGCGCCTGCGGCATCTCGGCGTTCCCGATGTCGGCGCGCGTGGTCTATAAGATGGCAATCAAGGAAGACCCGCAGAATTATCTGCTCATGCAGTGCGTGGGCGTCAACGTATCCGGGCAGGTCGCGTCCGTCATTGCGGGCGGTCTGCTGCTGAATCTTCTGGTGTGAGGGAAACAATATGAATTTTGAAGCATTCTTACAGACGCTGCCCATCATGGGTAAGGGCATGGCCGGGATCTTTCTGGTGACCGGCGTGATCGTGCTGTGCATCCTGATTTTGGGGAAAGCCGGCAACAAACCAGAAAAATAAAACAGAACGCTCTTGAATCAACATGCGGGGTCCGGTATAATAGAAGTATCAATCTGGAAAGAAGGGATCCCCATGTCCGTAGATATGACAAAATGGTGTGAGATCGCAAAGGCCAACATGGGCAAGCGTCCGGCGGTCGAGGGCCGTCTCGGCGGCAAGATCTGCATCGTGACCGGCGCGGCCCAGGGCTTCGGCAAGGGCATTGCGGAGGAACTGTATAAAGGAAGGCGCAAGCATCGTCATCGCCGATATGAATGAGCCGCTGGCAAAGCAGGTCGCAGCGGAAATGGGCGAACGCGCCGTCGCTATCGCCGTCAACGTCTCCGATGAGGAATCCGTCGCGCACATGGTCGCGCAGACGGTCGAGCTGTTCGGCGGGCTCGATCTGATGCTCTCGAACGCGGGCGTCGTCCGCTCCGGCCCGCTGGCGCAGGTGGAAAAGAAGGATTTTGACTTCGTCACCAGCGTCAACTACACCGGCTTCTTCCTCTGCGCGAAATACGCCGCCATCATCATGGAGGCTGAACACGAGGCGGATCCCGAGGCCATGTTCGACATCGTGACACTGAACTCCAAGTCCGGTCTGGAAGGCTCCAACAAGAACTTCGCCTACGCGGGTTCCAAATTCGGCGGCATCGGCCTGACGCAGTCGTTCGCGCTCGAGCTGTGCGCGTACAACATCAAGGTCAACGCTGTGTCTGCCCCGGCAACTTCCTCGATGGACCGCTGTGGTCCGACCCGGTGCGCGGTCTGTTCGTGCAGTATCTCGAGGCGGGCAAGGTCCCCGGCGCGAAGACCGTCGCGGACGTGCGCCGGTATTATGAGGCGAAGGTCCCGATGAATCGCGGCTGCCTGCCGGTCGATGTGGCGCGCGCCGTCATGTACTGTGTCGAGCAGAAATACGAGACCGGTCAGGCCATCCCCGTCACCGGCGGCCAGGTCATGCTGAATTAAATCGCACGACTCCAAAGGCTCCCCTTCCAGGGGCCGATTCTCCCTATCAGGGGGAAATGTCCCGAAGGGACAAAAGGGGTAGGGATGCTGGCTCGGCGCAGCCGAGACTGAGAGGTTGCCACAAATTTGCACGAACCCAAACCGCAAGTTTAGCTTGCGGTTTGAAAGGAAGAAACGAGCACAGAGGAAAAAGAGACGTCGCTTGCGGCGGCTCGTTCCGTCGTGGTCGTTTCTGACGTGCCTCCGGCGGCCCTATCTTTTCCGTCTTGCCGGAAAAGATAGGGGAGAAAAGGGACGCTTGGATGCGTTTGGTGTTTTCTGCCTCCGAATTCAGGTGGGCCCTGGTTTTCAGGCGTCGTTTCACTCGGTGGTCACCTTACGGGCGTCTTGGTACGCGCCGCCTGATACGGGACACCAGATCTGTGGGCAGCTGCGTTTGGATGCCTGCTGTCAATGGAAGGTACGGAAGAAATTTGTTGGGGCTTGACCTTTTTGCGGGAGAGGTCAGGGGAACATTTTGCATATGACGGGGGAGCGTTTATGATCGATATTGCCATTCTGGAAAAGCTGAACGCGCCTGCGCGGGAGGAGCGGCTCGCGAACCTCAGGGAGGTTCTGAAGACGACCGAATTCCCGCCGATGGCGCCGCAGTATATCAACAACCATATCCATACGACCTATTCGTTCTCGCCGTATTCTCCCACCGCCGCGGTCTATGCCGCGCGGATGGAGGGGCTGTGCACGGCGGGCATCATCGACCACGATTCCATCTCCGGCGCGCGGGAATTCCTCGCGGCGGCTGAACTGGTCGGTATGCCCGTGACCGTCGGGATGGAGTGCCGCGTGTCGATGAACGGCACAGCGCTGCAGGGCCGGCGCACCAACAACCCCGATCAGGTGGGCGTCAGCTACATGACCATCCAGTCCGTTCCGCACGACAAAATTGAAATGCTCAACGCCTGGTTCGCGCCCTACCGCGCGGCCAGAGGCCGCCGGAACCGCGCAATGGTCGAAAAGATCAACGCGCTGCTGCCGGCATCGCGCTGGACTACGACCGCGACGTGCTCCCGCTGAGTGAGGCGAAGGAAGACGGCGGCGTGACCGAGCGGCACCTCATGTACGCGCTGGCGAAGAAAATGGCCCAAAAAGGCCGGGAAGGGCCAGCCGATGGTAGACTATCTCGCGTCCATTGGCCTGAGCCTTAGTGAAAAGCAGAAGACCCAGATGCTCGACACGGCATACCCGTTCTACGAGTACGACCTGCTTGGCATTCTGAAATCCGCGTTCGTGCCGAAGATCTACATCGACGCGACTGACGAATGCCCGAACGTGCGCGATGTGGCCAAGCTGTGCAAGGATATTGACGCGCTTTTTGTGCTACGCCTATCTCGGCGACGTGACGGCCTCCGTCACGGGCGACAAAGCGCAGAAGTTCGAGGACGAGTATCTGGACGACGTGATCGCCTGCATCAAAACCTGCGGCATCCGCGCCGTCACCTATATGCCGACCCGCAACACGCCGGAGCAGCTGGCGCGGCTTCGCCGCCTGTGCGATGAAAAACGGCCTGTTCAGGTCTCTGGCGAGGATATCAACTCCCCGCGCCAGTCGTTTGTCATCAAGGCGATGGAAAACCCGATGTTCTCAACCTGATCGACGCGACGTGGAAGCTGATCGGGCACGAAAAGACCGGCTCCGCCATCTGCTGAGCCAAGACGAAAGGGCATGACACCATGAGAAACCTGTTGGCGTTCGACCTCGGCGCGAGCAACGGCCGCGCGATTTTGGGGCAGTTTGACGGTGAGAAGATCACCATGCGCGAGCTGCACCGGTTTGAAAACAACTACATCGAGATGAACGGCGTGTTCTACTGGGACCTGCCGTACCTCTATAACCAGCTGAAGCAGGGCTTTTTGGCGTTCAAAAACGCGAATGTCGGCGAGTTGGACTGCATCGGCATCGATACCTGGGGCGTCGACTATGGTTTGCTCGACAAAAACGACCAGCTGCTGTCCAATCCCCGGTCGTACCGCTACGCGGTCGACGCGGATATGGAGGCCGTGTGGAAGACGGTCGACTTCCCGACGCTCTTTGCCCGCACGGGCATTGCGACGATGAATTTCAACACCGTCTATCAGCTCTACCGCCGCAAGCTGCAGGATGATCCGGCGCTTGCAAACGCGCAGACGCTGCTGTTCATGCCGGACCTGCTGGGCTTTTTCCTGACGGGCGAGAAAAAAGTCGGAATACACCGAGGCAACGACCTCCATGCTCTATAACCCCACCACGAAGAACTGGGACTGGCAGACCATCGAGGCGCTGGGCCTGCCCAAAAAGATCTTCCTGCCCATCGACCGCGCAGGGTCGCTGCGCGGCCGTCTCCGCCCGGAGCTGGCGGAGGAGCTGGGCATCAATCAGGCGCGCTTCGCCGCCGTCGGCACGCACGACACGGCCTCGGCCGTGGCCGCCATCCCCGGCACGGGCAGCTTCGCGTTCTGCTCGTCGGGCACATGGTCGCTGTTCGGCGTGGAGACGGATAAGCCGATCCTGACGGACGCCGTGCGCGACGCGAATTTCTCGAACGAGGGCACGATCCAGGGCGGATTCCGGCCGCTCAACAATATCATGGGCCTGTGGCTCATCCAGGAGTGCCGGAGAGACTGGCAGAAGGCCGGGCAGAAGCTCAGCTGGAACGACATCGTCGAGGAAGCGAAGCGGGCCGAGCCCTTCCGCACGATCATCGACACGGACGACAGCACCTTCTACGCTGGCGGCCAGATGCCGGAGAAGATCCGTGCCTTCGCCCGCCGGACCGGCCAGCCGGTCCCCGAGAGCGTCGGGCAGACCGCCCGCTGCATCTATGAATCTCTCGCACTCCAAGTACCGCTGGGCGCTCGAGCGGCTGGGGGGATCAAGGGCGCGCGCATCGACACGCTCAACATCGTCGGCGGCGGCTGCGGCAATAAGCTGCTCAACCAGTTCGCCGCGGACGCGACCGGCCGCCCTGTTATCACCGGCCCGGTCGAGGGGCGCGGCCATCCGGCAAACCTGGGCGATATCCTCGCGCAGGCCATGGCGCTGGGCGATATCCGGGATAGTGGACGAGCTGCGCGCCGTCGTGCGCCGCTCCGAGCCGGTCGACACCTACGAGCCGCATCACACGCCGCAGTGGGAAGCGGCCTATCAGAAGCTGCTGAGCTTCGGCAAATAACGCATAAAAACCGCCGGAAGCGCCGCTTCCGGCGGTTTTGGAACAGGAGATACCATGGACATTCAGGAGCTTGTCCGCGCGCAGCGGGCGTATTTTGATACCGGCGCGACGCGCCCATATGCCTTCCGCCTGCTGCAGCTCAAAAGCTGCAGCAGGCCTGCGGGACAACGAGCAGCTGCTCGAGCAGGCGATGATGCAGGACTTCCGCAAGGCACCGATGGAGGTCTACATGTGCGAGACCGGCATGGTGCTCGAGGAGCTGCGCTTCCATCTGAAGCACCTGAAGGGCTGGATGCGCGAGCGGGCGGTGCCGACGCCGTTGGCGCAGTTTCCGTCGAAGAGCTTCGTTTCGCCCGAGCCCTACGGCGTGGCGCTGATCATCTCGCCGTGGAATTACCCCGTGCAGCTGTGCCTGTCGCCGCTGGTCGGCGCGATCTCCGCGGGCAACTGCGCCGTCGTCGCCACCCTCGGCCTACGCCCCGGCGACGAGCGCAGCGATCGCGAAGCTCATCCGCGAGACCTTTGACGCGCTACATTGCCGCCGTCGAGGGCGGCCGCGCAGAGAACAAGCGCGCTGCTCGCCCAGCGGTTCGACACGATCTTCTTTACCGGCAGCGTCGCCGTCGGCAAGGTCGTGATGGAGGCCGCGGCGAAGCACCTGACCCCCCGTCACGCTCGAGCTTGGCGGCAAGAGCCCCATCATCGTCGACAAAACGGCCAATCTGAAGCTCGCCGCGCGGCGCATCGCCTTCGGCAAGGTCCTGAACGCCGGGCAGACGTGCGTGGAGCCGGATTATCTGCTGATCGACACGTCGGTCAAGGACGCCTTCGTGCGCGAATACCGGGCGGCGCTGCAGGAATTCTTCCCGGACGGCCGGATGGACGAGATGCCCGTGATCGTATCCGAAAAGCACTTTGCCCGCGTGACGAAGCTGCTGGAGGGGCAAAACGCGTGCATTGGCGGCACCTTTGATGAAAAAACGCGCTTCGTCGCGCCCACGCTGCTGGACGGCGTCTCGCCGGACAGCCCTGTGATGCAGGAGGAGATCTTTCGGGCCGATCCTGCCCATGCTGACCTTTGACCGGCTGCAGGAGGCCATCGACTTCATCCGCGGCCGGGAAAAGCCGCTGGCGCTGTATCTGTTCACCTCCGACCGGGCTGCGGAGCGGCAGGTGCTGGGCAGCTGCTCGTTTGGCGGCGGCTGCATCAACGACACGATCATCCATCTGGCCACGACGCACATGCCCTTCGGCGGCGTCGGCCACAGCGGCATGGGCAGCTACCACGGCAAAAAGAGCTTCGAGACCTTCACCCACGCGCGCTCGATCGTCAAAAAAGCGACCTGGCTCGACCTGCCGCTGCGCTACCACCCATACTCGGAAAAGAAGCTGCGGATGGTAAAAAAGTTCATGAAATGAGCGTTTCGCAAACCGGCTCCCGCCTGCGCGGGAGCCGGTTTGCTCTGTCTGCACAAAAAATACGGCGAGGCGGCAACATTTTTTCACCGAATCACCCATTGACATTTTCTGACCGGGCAGATATAATGGCCCCAGAAATCAGGAAAGGAGCCGACACGCGATGAAGCAGCTGTTTACGACCGCTATGATGATGCCGATGTGCATGCGCAGCATGTGCATGTTTTCGCATACGCAAAATTCGGCTCGCTTTGTTTCATAAAATTCCAGATTGGCAGCATGGCTGCCGGGATCGGGGCTGAGAAACGATGTGAGTTTCCCGGCTCTTTTTTATTTGTGCAGAAAAAACATTGGAAGGGGATCACCCATGATCGAGCTGAAACATCTCGGCAAAATCTATTCCTCGGCCTCCGGCAGCGTAGAAGCGCTGAAGGATGTGAATCTCACGATCGCGGACGGCGAAATTTTCGGCATCATCGGCCTGTCCGGCGCGGGCAAATCGACGCTGGTGCGCTGCATCAACCTGCTTGAGCGGCCGACCTCCGGCGAGGTGCTGGTGGACGGGCAGAACATCATGGCCCTCAGCCAGAAGGAGCTGCTGCAGGTCCGGCGGCAGATCGGCATGATCTTCCAGGGCTTTAACCTGCTCGAGCAGCGGACGGTCCTGCGCAACATCTGCTTCCCGCTGGAGATCTCCGGCACGCCGAAGGCGGAAGCGAAGAAGCGGGCGGAGGAGCTGCTGCGGGTCGTCGGCCTTTCCGACAAGGCTGCAAGCTACCCCTCGCAGCTCTCCGGCGGCCAGAAGCAGCGCGTGGCCATCGCCAGAGCCCTGGCGACCAATCCCCGGTATCTGCTCTGCGACGAGGCGACCAGCGCGCTCGACCCCAACACGACGCGCTCGATCCTGGAGCTGCTGCGCGAGATCAACAAGACGCTCGGCGTGACGATCATTGTCATTACGCACGAGATGAAGGTCATCGACCAGATCTGCGACCGTGTTGCGGTCATCGACAAGAGCTGCATCGCAGAAGAGGGCCGCGTGGCGGATGTCTTCACGAGCCCGAAATCCGATATCGCGCGGGAGCTGGTCTTGCCGCAGGAGCGGCCGGTGCTCGAGCCGACGACCGGCGGGCGCAAGGTCCGCATCATCTTCAACGGCGAAAATACGCAGAAGCCGGTCATTCCGAGATGATCCTCGCGTGCCGCGTGCCGGTCAACGTGCTGTTTGCCGACACGAAATCCGTCGAGGGCGCGGCCTACGGCCATATGATCCTTGAGCTGCCCAACGACGAGCACGACGCGGAAAAGGTCATCAGCTGGCTGAAAAACAGCGGCCTGACCTGGAAGGAGGAACGGTAAATGGCAACCGAATTTTTCCTGAAGCTGTGGGACAACCACATCATCCAGCTCGGCGTGTGGCAGACGGTCTATATGACGTTTTTGACCTCGCTGTTCGCCTATGTCATCGGCCTGCCGCTCGGCGTGGTGCTCTGGGTCACGGATAAGGACGGGCTGCACCCCAACAAGGGCGTCAATACGGTGCTCGGCTTTTTATCGTGAACTTCTTCCGTTCGATCCCGGCGGTCATCCTGATGGTCGCCATGATCCCGGCGGCAAGACTGCTGCTCGGCACGTCGACCGGCAACGGCGCGGTCATCGTCACGCTGATCATCGCCGCTGCGCCGTATGTGGCCCGCATGGTCGAATCCTCGCTCAAAGAGGTCCCGGCCGGCGTCATCGAGGCCGCACAGGCCATGGGCTGCACGAATTTTCAGATCATCTGGCACGTGCTGCTGCCGGAGGCAAAGCCGTCGCTCATCTCCGGCTCGATCATCTCCACGGTCACGATCCTCAGCTATACCGCCCTCGCCGCCACACTCGGCGGCACCGGCCTCGGGCAGGTCGCCATCATCCACGGCCACCAGAGAAGCCAGAAGCTCGTCGTCTGGGTCTGCGTGTTCCTCATCGTCATCATCGTGCAGGTCATCCAGATCGTCGGCACGCGCATCCTCCGCAGGACGGATAAGCGCGCCCGCTGAAAGGAGCTGCCGATGAGACAGATCTTTGAATATCTTCTGCGTATCAACTGGCGCTGCGGACGAATGTGACCGAAGTCGTCCGGATAAGAAAAACCAAACAGCCAGTTTATATTACATTTAAAAAGGAGTCATTATCATGAAAAAGGGTACTTTGCAATCGTTCTTGCCGCTCTGCTGATCGTTGCCGCCCTCGCCGGCTGCGCAGCCAAGAGCGAGACCGCTGACACTACTGCCACCACCGATACCGCCGCTGCCGAGACCACCGACGGTAAGCTGGAAGTGCTGAAGGTCGGCGCTTCCTCCACCCCACACGCAGAGATCCTCGAGCAGGTCAAGGACACCCTGGCCGCTGAGGGCTACGATCTGCAGATCGTTGTGTACGACGACTATGTCCTGCCCAACCAGTCCCTGGCGGACGGCTCGCTCGACGCCAACTACTTCCAGCACACCCCGTACCTGAACAGCTTCAACGCTTCCAACGGCACGGACCTCGTCGCTGCTGGCAAGATCCACTATGAGCCGTTCGGCCTCTACGGCAATGGTGTTGACTCCGTCGATGCCATCGCCTCCGACGCGACCATCCTGATCCCGGCCGACGACTCCAACGAGACCCGCGCGCTGCTCCTGCTGGCCCAGGAAGGCCTCATTGAACTGCCCGCCGACGCCTCCGCTGAAAAGGGCGTGACCACGCTGGATATCGTTGATGCGAAGGGGGGCCATGACGTACAGCCGCTGCAGGCCGATACCGTCCCCGCACAGCTGGCCAACTCCAACGAGGGCACCGTCGCTGTCATCAACGGCAACTACGCCCTGCAGGCCGGTCTCCACGCCTCCGACGCCCTGGCCATCGAAGACGCCTCCGGCGACGCGGCCCAGACCTACGCCAACATCGTTGCCTGCCGCGCAGGCGAAGAAAACAGCGCCAAGATCCAGGCCCTGGTCAAGGCCCTGCAGTCCGACGCTGTGAAGACCTACATCGAGAACACCTACAACGGCGCTGTCGTTGCGATCTTCTGAGAAATTTCCAAATAACAGAACGCGCCCCCGGACCTTTGTCCGGGGGCGCGTTTTGTATCTGTGTCAATCCATATCGTAGTCGTAGCCGTAGCCCTCGAAGCCGCCGAAGTCGGGGATGTCGGTGTCGGGGGCGGTCTGGCCCTCCAGCTCGGCCTGCGCCTGCTGCTCGGTCGCGTCGATCTCGCTCTCGCCGGGGCGTTCGTCGAGCGTGAGGGTGATCTCCAGCTCCGCGCCGGCGCGGTAGATCTTCAGGGTGACGGTGTCGCCGGCCTTCTGCTTGGCCAGCGCCGCGCTCAGGTCGGTGAAGGAGCTGATCTCGCGGTCTTCAAACTGCAGGATGATGTCGCGCGGCTGCAGCCCGGCGGTCTCTGCGCAGCTGCCCTCGGTCACGGTGACGATCTGCGGACCGGCGGGCAGGTTGTAGGTCGCGGCGACCTCACTGTCGAGATCCTGCAGCGTCACGCCGAGATAGGCGCGGCCCAGGACCCGGCCGTAGCGCTGCAGGTCGTAGACCACGCGCATGACGTCGTTGATCGGGATGGCGAAGCCGAGCCCCTCGATGGACACGCCGGATTCCGTCGTGCCGGAGACCTTGGCCGTCGTCATGCCGATGACGTTGCCGTCCATATCCGAACAGCGGACCGCCGGAGTTGCCCGCGTTGATGGCGACGTCGGTCTGCAGCATGTTGATGGGCGTGCGGTCGGGGGTGATCTCGCGGTCGAGCGCGCTGATGTAGCCCGCGGTCATCGTGAAGGTCAGCTCGCCCAGCGGATTTCCGATGGCCTCGACTGTCTCGCCGACCTCGACCTCGTCGGAATCGCCGACCGTGACGGTCTGCAGGCCCTCGGCCTCGATCTTCAGAAGCGCAATGTCGTTCATGCTGTCCGTGCCGACGATCGCAGCGGGGTATTCCTCCCCGGAATAGAGCTGCACGACGATGGAGCCTTCGCTCGCGTCCGCGACGACGTGGTTGTTCGTGACGATGTAGCCGTCCTCCGTCAGGACGAAGCCGCTGCCGGTGCATGCGGAGGTCGTGGTCTGGCCCCAGACGTTGGTGGTCACCTGCGTGGCGATGCCGCAGACCGCGCCGACGTTCATCTGGTAGACCTGCGTCGGGGTGAGCGTCTTGCCCGTGTCGTTGGACGGGAGCGTATCGGGCAGCGGCCGGCGCTCAAGGCGGTAGGCGCCCTTGTCGTCCGTGGGCTGCGCGGCGGTCTCAGCGGCAGGTTCCGGCTCGACAGTCTGCTCGGCCATGGCGTCGACGCTGGTCTGCTGCCCGGCGAGGTTTTTCTCTCCCAGCGCGGCGATCGCCTGCTTCAGCGCGTATCCGCCGGCTGCGGCGACGATCGCCACGACAGTGAGCAGGGCCGCGATCTTGAGGCCGGTATGCCTGCCGCTGCGGCGGATCTCCTCTTTGGCCTGCTGCAGCGGCTGCGCGGGTTCGGCGGGCGCGGGGTCGGCCGGTTCAAAGCTGTAGTTCAGTTTTTCATCGTAATTGTCCATCGTTCGGTGCTCCTTGTATCATTGGTTCAAAAAAGATCGGGCGGAAGCTCCAGCATGTGGCTCACACGCTTGAGCGAGAGCCGGCGGCGCATGTACGGGTGGAAGCGGAAGCTGACGCGGACGAAGTCGGGATCCTTGCCGACCTCCTGGATCGTCGTCTTGCAGCCCGCCTGCCGCATGGCGGCAAGACAGGCCTCGTAGGACGGCACGGACCGCACGATCTGCCGGATCTCGGGCCAGCAGACTTCGATGCGGCGGGGGTCGATGCCGTCGGTGATGGTGTCGGGGGGTATTGAGCTTGCGCACGTCCGGGGCGAGCGCGCCGTAGATGCTGTAGATCTCGTCCCAGTTGCAGACCTCCGGATGGGCCGTCACCTGCGGCAGCTGCGCGAGTTTTTTTCATAGTACTGCAGGATCATCAGCGTCGTTACACCGACATCCTCGCCGTGGTAGTTGGGCGTTTTACTGTCCAGCAGCTCCATGCACTCCCAGAAATGGGCCATGATATGCTCCGTGCCGCTGCCGGGGCGGGAGGTCTTGGTGAAGCTCATCGCGATACCGGTCAGAAGAAGCGATTCGAAGATCGCGGCCGCGGTCTTTTTCGTCGCGCTTCGTGACGCTCCTGGCCATGGCGAAGATCTGGTCGGCGGCCTGCCGCGTGAGCGCGGCGACGCGCTCACAATAGGATTCCCCGGTCAGAAGATTCGATACCTGCCAGTCGATGAGCGCGATGTATTTCGAGATCATATCGCCGAAGCCCGCGGATTTGAGCGCTGCCGGGGCGTCCGCGAGAATTTTTGTATCGCCGATGATGACCTCGGGGCATTTTGCGGGATAGGTGATCTTGAAATTCCGTTCACGATGGGCGCGGAGTAGGACGCAAAACCGTCCATCGACGGAGCGGTGGCGAACAGGCACAGCGGCACGTCGTGCCGCGCGCAGGCAAGCCTGCACGGGTCGTGGACTGAGCCCGTCCCGACGGCCAGCACGCCGTCGACCCGGTCAAAATAACTCTCGATCTTCTCCACGTCCTGCATCGTCGCCACGCGGATGGTCGGCCAGATGTGCCGCACGACGGCAAAACCGGCGAGCGAGGCCTCGATGCCGTCCGCCGCAGCAAGCGCGTCTGCTCGTCGGCCGCCAGCAGCAGGCGCGGGCCGAAGCCGTTCTTCCGGAGAATATCGCCGACGCTGCGGACAAGCCCGCTGCCGATCTCAATATCCCGGATGGCGCAAGTATGCGCCTGCCCGCAGGCGCAGTTCTGGTAGCTGTCGATCAGCGCGTGGAAATCAGTCATGGTGGATCCTCCTTCTGTATGGTAAGTGCCCCAAAAGCGCACTCCCAGGCTCCCCTCCCAGGGGGGAGCTGGCTCGGCGCATGGACTTTGCCGCAGCGGACGAGTTTCCGTTTGGCGCCTGTAAAAACGTCTTGCCGGTTGCTTCCGTCGCTGAATTCGTTTCAACCGTTTTCTCGTTCCAAGATAAAGTTACGGGCATCCAGCATGCGGGTGCATTTGATACCAGTTGCCGTAGAACGACTTTCAATAAGAAGCCCCCGGATGTTTTTGATCTGGCGTTCCACTCAGTGGTCACCTTACGGTTTCTGCTGCCGCTGTTCGGTCAAAGGGACGCCGCGTTCGCGAAGCTGACTGACGATCGAATTTGCCATGCGGATACTCCCTTCATGCCTCCAACAAAGCCCGCCGCAGGCGACTGATGAGTAAGGAACAGTTTCGGCACGTCTTCTTTAGCTGTTTGGGTTCGGCGTATCGAGCATTGTTTTGCAGGCGGTGAGGACTTTGGCGGCGATGGGGGGCGGCGATCTGGCTGCCGGAGCCGCCCTTGCTCGGCGAAGACCACGAAGGCCAGCGGATAGGCTTCGTCCTGCACGAAGCCCGCGAACATTGCGTCTGCCGGGCCGTTTTTCGCGCTCCGCTGTGCCGGACTTGGCGCAGACCGTCAAAGAGCCGAACTGCCACGCGCCGTACTGGTTCACGACCGCGCCGCGCATCATGCCGCCGAGCGTAGTTGCCGTCGCGGCGGAGAGCAGCTGCCCGGTCGTTTCGGTCTTCGCCTCATAGACCGTCTGGCCCGCGCGGGAAATCTTCTGCATGAGATACGGCTCCGCCGCCTCTCCGCCGTTTGCGATCACGCCCATAAAGCGCAGGAACTGGATTGCCGTGATCTGGTCGGTGTACTGGCCGATTCCGGCCCAGGCGACGCTGCCGTCGTCTGCGTTTGACAAATCGACGGTCGAGCGGGCGGTATAGCCGTCGCAGCAGGCGTCCCCGTTGAGCCCCAGCCGGTCGGCCGCGGCCTGCAGCTTGTCTTTGCCGAGGGCCGCGGCCAGCTCGCCGTAATAGACGTTGCACGAATGCGCCAGCGCCTGCGTCATCGAAAGTGTGCCGTGCTCGCCCATGCAGATGATCTCCTGCCCGCCGATGATCGTCTCGCCGGTGCAGGTATAGGTCTGGTCCTTGGAGGCGGCGTCGGCTTCGAGCGCTGCGGCACTGGTCACGAGCTTAAAAATGGAGCCGGGCGTATAGGCCGCGCCAAAGAAGCGGTTGAGATACACGCCGTCATATGCGCCGGTCTCGTCGCCCGCAATGTCGGGGATGTTGTCGGGGTCGTAGCTGGGGCTGGTCACGGCGCACAAAATTTCGCCGGTTTTGTAGTTATAGACGCCCACTGCGCCGTGATAGCTGCCGAGCGCCTGCAAAGCTGCTTTCTGCACCTCGGCACTGATGGTGAGCCTTGCGCTGGCCGTGCCCTTGGACGCTTCGTTCAGGCCGGTGATCTTATCGTAGCCGATCATCTGCTCGGCGAAATTGCCCAGCAGCGGCGCGCTGATATAGCCGTAGCGGTCGCCCAGCAGGTGGACGGTCGCCGCGCGGACAGCGGCGTCGGAGCTGTAGACGCGCCCGTCCGTCGTGTTGAGGATGCGCGCGCCCGTGCGGTCATAGATCTTCCCGCCTGTGAGGTTCGTGCCGGTATAGACATGCGGACTGCCGGAAAACGTGACCCATTTTTCGGCGTTTGCCGCGTATTTGACGCAGAAAGCCAGCGTGCCCACGGCAAGCACGGCGGCCAGAGCCAGCGCGAACAGCGCGCGGCGCGGTACTTTTTCATCGGCCCGCCTCCTTCCGTCCGTCAGGGGCTCCAGACGCTCGTCCTCTGCCTCGTCTTCTGCGTCGGCTTCGTCCGGAATGTCGTCTTCTGCGTCCTGTTCCTGCGGAAGCTCCTGCGCGCCGTGCGGCAGGCGGATGGCGAACGAGGCGTTCTGCCGGGTATCCGCCGCCTTGATAAAGGCCAGCAGCCCCCCCACACGCACACCATACTCGATCCGCCGTTCGACACGAACGGGAACGTCACGCCGGTCAGCGGCAGGAAGTCCGCCATGCCGAACACATTGAGGATCGTCTGCGTGACCATGACCGTCACAGCCGCGCAGGCGCCGATGGTATAAAAAAGCTGCTGCGCCGCCGCCGAGCGCACCACCACAAAGCACGCGAGGATCACGATGCACGCGACCATCATGATCGCCAAAATCAGCCCCCTCCTCCGAGACGAAGGCGAAGACCAGATCGGTGTCTGACGCCGCGACGTACTTGAGCCAGCCCTTCCCCGGCCCGAGGCCGAACAGGCCGCCCGAGGCGATGCACATCATCGAGCGGGTCTGCGAATACCCGGTCGTGAGCGCATAATCCCACACGTGCCCCCACGCCTCAAACCGGTTCCGCGCATACGGCAAAAACCGCAGCACCAGCACCCCCGCGAACCCCGTCGCGGCCAGCGGCAGCGCGATGGTCGCAAAATTGCCCGAGCGCAGAAACGCGATGACCAGGAACGCCACGAAGAAAATGACGGCCGTGCCGAAATCCTTCATCAGCGCCAGACAAGCGCAGATCGCCGCGGAATACGCGATAAACAGAATGATGTTCCGCTTCGCCATCAGCCGCGAAAGCGTGGACGCGCCGACGTAAATGAAGCACACCTTCACGAACTCCGACGGCTGGAACGAAAGCCCGCCCAGCTGGATCCAGTTGCGCGCGCCGTATTTCTCCACGCCGAAGATCAGGTTGAACACCAGCAGCCCCATGCCCGCCACCGCGGCCAGATACCGCACGGCCTTCGCCCGTTCCAGATCGCGCAGCGACCAGCAAACGGCCAGAAACACGCACACGCCCGCGCAAACCGCCAGCAGCTCCTTGACCAGACTCTCCGGCGCGGAGCTCGACACCACCGCCAGCCCCATCGTGCACAGGAAAAACGCCAGCGTCTCCGCCTCAAATCCCGTCCTGCGGAAGATCCGCAGCCCGAGATACAGCGCCCATTCCAGCCCGATCAGCCCGCCGAACGCCGTCAGCTCCAGCGCCGCGTCGCACCCGCCGAGGATCAGCTGCAGCGCCGCCAGCAGCTGAAACAGCGTCAAAAGCAGCAGCGTCGGCGCCTGCCGCACGGCGCGGCCCGCGCGCGTGCGGGTCCCGGCCTGAATGCGCTCCTGTTCCTTTGTCAGGGGGATGAGCGTAAAGTTGACCCCGCCCATCGTGATCACGTCGCCGAACCGCAGCGCCGCCAGCGCGGTCTGCCGCCCGTTGACGAACACGCCGGATTTCGACTGCGCGTCCGAGATCGTCCAGCTCCCGTCGTCATACCGTGTCAACACCGCGTGCGTGCGCGAGATCGTCGGGTACCCCAGCTGCACGTCGCAGCCCGCGCCGCGCCCGACCAGACTTTCCCAGTGCGTCACCGGGATATGCGTCCCGTCCGGCGTCGTCAGCCAGGCCCAGACCTCCGGCTCCTGCCGGAACGTCAGCAGACTCACCGCGCACCGCACCAAAATTCCCAGCGCCAGCACCGAGAAACACATAGCACAGCCACGGGGCCGGCTCTAATTGTGAAAAAAACGAATTCAGCGTATCCTGCATCATAAGTTCTCCAAAATTTGGCCTATTTTTCGCCGCTTTCCTCCGTCTTTGGCAGCTCGTCGACGGTCTGGATGTCGCGGTAGGCCCGCGTGTCGGTCGTGAGCGACTTTTTCCGGAGCTTTTCGTTGACGGAGTCGGAGATCAGCAGATAGAGGATCGCGAACACCGGCACCCCGAGGATCATCCCCCGTAAACCCGAACAGACTCGCCGCGATCGTGATCGACGCCAGCACCCAGAACCCGGAGATGCCCACCGTGTTCCCCAGGATCTTCGGCCCGATCACGTTCCCGTCGATCTGCTGCAGCACCAGAATGAAGATCACGAAATAAAACGCCTGCAGAGGGTTCACCAGCAGAAGGAGGAACGCGCACGGGACCAGCCCGATGAGCGGCCCGGAGAACGGGATGACGTTCGTCACGCCGATGACCGTGGCGATCAGAGCCGGGTACGGCATCTTGAGGATCAGGATCCCGATGTAGCACAGCACGCCGATGATCGCCGAATCGACGATCTTGCCGATCACGAACCCGTTGAACACCCGGTAAATATTCCGCCCGAGGTAGAAAATGTGGTCCGCGCCCTTGCGGGAGAAGGCGGCCACGATGATCTTCTTCCCCTGCGCCTGAAATGTCTCCTTCGACCACAGAATGTACACCGACGCGACCAGCCCGATGAGAACGTTCATCAGACTTTTTCACGACCGCCACCACCGACGTCGTCACCGTCGCCAGCAGCTTCTGCACGTCCTGCAAAAACGTCGTGGTGATCCAGTTGTTGATGAATTCGTAGATCTTGCCCAGCGCCGAGTCCACGTAGCCCTGAATTTCCGGGTTGTCCTCCAGCACGTTCGTGACCCAGCGGTCGATGCTCGTGTAATAGTTCTCCGCGTTGTCCACGATCCCGACGACGCTCTCATACAGCTGCGGCAGCAGCATCGAGAAAAACGCGTATAAGATCAGCGCCGCCACGATCACCGCCGTGACCACGCCCGCCCCCCGGCTCACATTCCGCACGGCCTGCGCCTTCCACTTCGTCTTCGCCCCCAGCAGCGGCCCGAGCCGCGTGTCGACGAACCGCACGATCGGGTTCAGCAGAAACGCGAACACCGCCCCGAGGATCAGCGGCTCCAAGATCGCCTCCAGCCCCCGCAGCACGCCAAAGAACCCCGGCAGATCCGTAAAGATCACCACCAGCACCACGCTGATGCAGATCACCCCCAGCGCCGTCAGCCCCCACTTCCAATAAACCCGATCCCGCTTTTCGTCCATCCCCGTGCTCCTTTACCCGTTTTTCTCCATTCTATCATACTTCTATAAAATCCGCAATTCCACTTGCCGCATGGAAAGGAAAACGATACAATATATTTATAGGATCCCGCCGCAGCGCCCAAGCCTCCCTTGTCAAGGGGAGGTGTCACGCGAAGCGTGACGGAGAGGTTACGCCCCGGCGGGTTTAACCTCTCAGGCGCTTCGCGCCAGCTCCCCTAACAAGGGGAGCCCCAGTAAAGAGCCTCCCCTTGTCAGGGGAGGTGTCACGGCGAAGCCGTGACGGAGAGAGGTTATACAGAAAGGAGACCCCGCATGGAGCATAAAAACAACCCCACCCCTGACGCCCCGCGCCCGGCAGCTCCGCAAGACCATGACGAAGGAAGAACGCAAACTATGGTATGATTTTTTGCGCGCTTACCCGCTGCATATCTACAGACAGCGGACGATCGGAAAATATATCGCCGATTTTTTATTGTCCCGCGGCCTCCCTCGTCATCGAGCTCGACGGCTCTCAGCATTGCGAGCCCGCCGCCCAGTCCTACGACGCTGCCCGCACCGCCTACCTCGCCTCCCTCGGCCTCCACGTCCTCCGCATCCCCAATAACGCCCTCTCTCCCAAAACTTCCCCGCCACCTGCGACTATATCGACGCGGTGATAAAGAAAAGATTAAAGCAAAAGTAAAAGCCTCCCCTTGTCAAGGGGAGGTGTCACGCGAAGCGTGACGGAGAGGTTACGCCCCGGCGGGTTTAACCTCTCAGGCGCTTCGCGCCAGCTCCCCTTAACAAGGGGAGCCACCCCAAAAAAGCCTCCCCTTGTCAAGGGGGAGCCCCAGTAAAAAGCCTCCCTTGTCGAGGGGGAGGTGCCCCAGTGCGCACACTGGGGCGGAGAGGTTACCCCCAATGTTACAATCAAATTACAAACCCCGCCACCCTCTTGACTCCCCGGCCTCTCGCGCGCTGTAAAATGCAGATACAAATTACACAGGGGCCTCGCCCCGATGTAAAATTTAAACAGGAGGAAATCCAAAATGAAGAATCTGAAGAAGGTTCTTGCGCTGGTCCTGGCCGTCGTCATGATCATGGGCGTCGTCGCCACCGCTAGCGCAAAGACCTACACAGACGTCAAGGCTACCGACAACTATGCCGATGCCATCGACGCTCTGTCCAGCCTGAACATTCTCGACGGCTTTAAGGATGGCGACAACTATTCCTTTAAGGCTGACGGAACGTTCACCCGTGCTCAGGCAGCCAAGATCGTGGCGATCGTCCACAACGCGGCTACCAACGGCAAGATCAAGGGCGGGTCAGGATGCTATCTCCAGCCTGTACAGCAACGCACTGAACCCGATCGTTGACTGCAACAACTCCTGGGCGCTGCCCTTCATCAACTACTGCCGCATCACTGGTCTGGCTGACGGCATGACCAAGACCACCTACGCTCCCGAGCGCAGACTGACCGGCGTGCAGTGGCTGAAGCTGATGCTCACCACCCTGAACTTCGACACCGCCAAGGAAGGCTACACCGGCACTGGCAGGGACATCAACGTCCTGAACCGCGCCAATGAAGTTGGCCTGACTGCTGGTCTGGCTGACGGCTGGAAGGCTATCGCCCCCATCAAGCGCGGCGAAGCTGCCCAGATCCTCTACAACGCGCTGACCAAGTATCTGGTTGAGTACGGCCAGCTGGTCAAGAACAACTACGACACCACAGGCAAGTACTACAAGACCGCTTTCATCTCCAACGAGCAGGTTGCCAAGTCCGGCTTTATGCTCGGCGCCAAGATGGGCATCACCATCGAGCGCGTTGCTACCGATAAGTTCCGTCGTCCGGGCTATGCTTGGAGCTACGGTTCTTGGTCCGCATTCTACATGGACAAGCCGCTCAACAGCTACACCACCACTGCTGTTACCGCTTGCACCATCCTGAAGAATGATATCGGCATCGGTGAGACCTCCATGACTCCTGTTGCGCTGAACGGCTATTACAAGGCAGACACCACCGGCGACACCAAGGCCTCTGTGCTGAAGGTCGACGGCAAGACTGTTGCCAACACCGCTCTGAACTACTTCGCAGTTGATGGCTTCAAGTTCACGGATGTCACGCTGGTACATGACAGGAACAAGGCTTGCCAGAACATTGGCGGCACCAAGTGGACCAACGCTCAGTTCGGCGGCCAGGGCGACTTGACTCAGGTCTTCAAGACTGAGGACGGCTACGTCATCACCGTTATCCACACCTTCCTCGCCGAAGTTAAGTCTGTCACCAAGAACAACAAGTACAGCCACGCAACTCCGGAATCTGCAACGGTCAATGTTTGGATGCAGAATGCTAAAGAAGCTGCTGCTTTCAACAACGATCCTCCCTACACTCCGGATGAGCCGAATCCCGAGACTGCTCAGGTCAAGGCTGTCACCAATGTTGACTATGCAGTTGGCACCAAGGTTCTGGTCAACCTGACCCTGAAGAAGGATGAAGCGACCAACTATACTCACTACTACTCTTGGGGCGACGGCAAGGATTCCGCTGCGGCTACCATCGTTGCTGCTGCTGATTCCAAGACTGGCAAGCTGACTGGTGCTTCCAACGCGGCTTATGCTGAGTCTGTCTCCATCGACGGCACCAAGTACCCCGGCGCTTGCCGCTTCGTCCTGGGCGAAGATGGTGCGATGATGTTTGCCAACTATGGTAAGAACTTCACGTTCTACTTCGACACCTACGGCAACGTCATCGGCTGCACCGAGCCGACCACCGCTGCTTCCTATGTTGTCATGAACAAGATCTATGCAGAGCACACCGGCGGTGACTTTTGTCATCAAGGCTGACCTGTATGATCTCGACGGCAAGAAGATCGAGGCTGCTACCATTGCGCAGGCTGGTTCCTTCGACGGCGCTAAGGACGGCTACGATTACAATGGCAACTATGTCGACTATAAGACTACGTCCTTCCAGAATGTAGGCGGGAATTATGTCTTCGTGAATGCGAAGCACAATGATCCGAAGCTGCTCAATGCACTGTACAGCTATACGGTGAACGACAAGGACGTTTACACCCTGACTTGGGTCGGCGTTTACGAAGACGTGGCTGGTTTCAGCAGACTGGAAGGCAAGTACACGCACACCGCGAAGCTCGCTTACATCTATGAGGGTGCCAACACCTTGACCGCTGCTGTCAAGCTGTCCGAGTCCTCAAGATCGTTGTCAAGAGCATTGGCGGCGAATGGACTTCCTACACCGGCTACACCGCTCTGCCCGCACTGACCGCTGCTTATGTCGACTATGTTGACAATGATAACGACGGCTATGCTGGCAACATCGTGTACCTCGGCAACGCTGTCTTCGCTGGCGACTCCATCACTGGTTGGGTCACCAACTGGGGCCGCTTCAACTGGGCGAACGGCTACGACCTCGTGACCGTCTACGTCGAGGGTGAGCCTGTTGTTGTCAACGTCAAGAACCCGCTCGACACGACGGATAATAACACCCCGGCTCAGGATCTGAAGGTCGGTATGTACACCTTCGAGATCGGCAAGGACGCTGACGGCGTTGCCTACGCGACTGCTTATAAGCGCAATGCTGATATCTCCGGTTATGTCCAGCTCGACACCATCAGCGCGGACTCCACTTCCATCACCATGAAGGACACTGGCGAAGTCATCGGCCTGACCGGCGTGGCGATCTACGCTGTCAACGCTGACGGCACCGTCACCAAAGGCTGACGCGAGCATCTTCGTTGCTGGCTGGGACTACATCGAGTACTTCAAGGCTGGCAACCACGGCTCCGCTCCGTATGCTGAGCTGTATGTCATCGACAAGACTCTGGTCGATGCAGGCAAGCTGTTCTAATCCCACAATAAACACAAAAAACTCCTCAAGCACTAAGAGGCCCCTCCGGGGCCTCTTTTTTGTCCCCGCCCCGCCCCCTTCCCGCCGCAGCGCCGCCGCCCCTCCCGCCGCGGAACCTCTCCGCCTCGCTCCGCTCGGCACCTCCCCTTCACAAAGGGGAGGCTTTTTTCCACGCCCGCAGGGCTCCCCTTGTCAAGGGGAGCTGGCGCGCAGCGCCTGAGAGGTTACTCCCGCCGCAGCGGATAAAAAAAGCCCCCACCCCGGGAGCTTGACAAATCCAGATAGACTGCTATAATAAAACTACCAAGAGCTCCGCGACAAGCGGTTTGACTCTGGTTGCTAGGGAATCAGGATCCTAAGATCAAGAAACCGTCACTGTGCAGAGTGGCGGTTTCTTTTTGCAAATCGTCGATGATTGACATATTTTGCAGACTATGATAAACTGAATCTGGTTATTAGGAACCCCGAAGACCCTGGAGACGCTGAAAAAGCGCGCGTAAGGCGGTTTGACCCTGGAATCCTCCGAAGGGAGGTGTTCCTATGCCGATCACACTGACGTTCCATATCTTTGGACTCACCGTTACGATCCGCATAAACGGCAGAAACCGCCACTCTGGCAAGTGACGGTTTCTTGAGTTATATGCTCTTTTTACCTTCATACACCGAGGCCAACCGCTGATCGCAGTCAAAGGGCCTTCGGTTATTTTCATTATACCAATCCTCCCGCGTTTGTCAACCCCCCTTGTCTTGCCCTGCCCCTACAGCGGCCTTGGCTCTCCCTCCGGGAGAGCTGTCTGCGCAGCAGACTGAGAGGCTGCCGCAAATTTGTCACAACCTCTCCGTCACGCTCCGCGTGCCACCTCCCCTGCAAGGGGAGGCTTTTTTCATTCTTGCAAACCACCCCCGCGCGTGATACCATAGGAGCAAAGGGGGCGATACGATGAAGTATGCGGCGATCAAGAGCTGCGATATTGCCAATGGGCCGGGGGTGCGGGTGAGTCTGTTCGTGTCCGGGTGCAGGCACCACTGCAAGGACTGCTTCAACCCCGAGACCTGGGACTTTGCCTACGGCCAGCCGTTTGACGAGGCCGTGATGGAGCACATTCTGGCCCTCATGGCCCCGGACTATATCCGCGGGATCACATATCTGGGCGGCGAGCCCTTTGAGCCGGAAAACCAGCCGGGGCTGCTCGCGCTGTCGCGGAAGATCCGGGCGGCGTACCCCGAAAAATCCATCTGGTCGTTCTCCGGCTATCTCTTCGACCGCGATATTCTGGACAAAAAAACTCGGCCCGTGGGAGACGACGCGCGAGCTGCTGTCATATCTTGACGTGCTGGTCGACGGGCCGTTCGTCGCGTCGCTCAAAAAAATCTGAATCTACGCTTCCGCGGCTCGTCCAATCAGCGGCTGATCGACGTACCCGCGAGTCTGAAGACCGGTGCCGTCGTCCTCTGGGACGAGCGGCAGTAGGAGGGAACCATGCCAACCATCAAAATTCACTATTTTTCCGACGATCTGCCCCGTCTGCAAAAGACCAACAAGGGCGACTGGATCGATCTGTATTGCGCACAGACCATGGAGCTTCACGCGGGGGAGTTCGCGCTTGTCCCGCTGGGTGTGTCGATGCAGCTGCCGGAGGGCTACGAGGCCCGCACCGCCCCGCGCTCGTCGACGTTCAAGCGCTGGGGCATCCTGCAGGCCAACTCCGTCGGCGTCATCGACAACAGCTACTGCGGCACGAACGACGAGTGGAAGCTCCCCGTCTACGCCACGCGCGACACCGTCATTGAGAAGGGCGACCGCATCTGCCAGTTCCGCATCTTTGCCGTCCAGCCCCCCGTCACGTTCGAGGAATGCGACACCCTCTCCGACACCGACCGCGGCGGCTTCGGCTCCACCGGCGTGAAATAAAACGAAAGGAAGTCCTGTTTTCATGAAAACCTTACTCAAAGGCGGCACCGTCGTCTCCGCCGCCGCTTCCCGCGCGGCCGACGTGCTGATCGAGGGCGAAAAGATCCTCGCCGTCGGCGAAAACCTGCCCGCGGACGGCGCAGCCGTCGTCGACGTGACCGGCAAGCTGCTCTTCCCGGGTTTCATCGACGCCCACACGCACTTCGACCTCGACGTCTGCAGCACCACCACCGCCGACAACTTCGACACCGGCACGCGCAGCGCCATCCACGGCGGCACGACCCTCGTCATCGACTTCGCCTGCCCGAACAAGGGCGAGTCGCTGCAGTACGGCCTCGATCTCTGGCACAAAAAGGCCGACGGCCGCTCGAGCTGCGATTATGGCTTCCACATGACCATCGACGACTGGAACGAGGCCATCCGCGCCGAGATCCCCGCCATGTTCGCCGCCGGCATCCCCTCGTTCAAGATGTACATGACCTACCCCGCCATGATGATCGGCGATCAGGACATGTTCTGCGCGCTGCAGGAGCTGAAAAAATACGGCGGCATCGCGGGCGTCCACTGCGAGAACGCGGGCGTCATCGACGCGCTCATCGCCGCGCACAAGGCCGCGGGGCAGACCGCCCCGTCGTCCCACCCCGAGTGCCGCCCGAACCCGCTGGAGGCCGAGGCCGTCGCGCACCTGCTGCGCATCACCGAGGTCGCAGGCGTGCCCATCGTGATCGTCCACCTGAGCACGAAGGAGGCCTTGCTCGAGGTCATGCGCGCCCGCGCCCGCGGTCAGCAGGTCTACGTCGAGACCTGCCCGCACTACCTGCTGCTCGACGACAGCGTGTATTATCAGGAGGACTATTCCGCCGCCGCGCGCTACATCTGCGCGCCGCCCATGCGGAAAAAGGAGGACCAGGAGGTCCTCTGGAAGGCGCTGGCCAACGGCACCATCCAGACCGTCTCCACCGACCACTGCAGCTTCACCCTGCAGCAGAAGGACGCCGGCAGGGGAGACTTCACGAAGATCCCCGGCGGCCTGCCCGGCGTGGAGACGCGCGGCGAGCTGCTCTATACCGCGGGCGTGGCCGCGGGCCGCATCACGAAGGAGCAGATGTGCGCCCTGCTGTCGGAAAATCCCGCCCGCCTCTACGGCGCGTACCCGCGCAAGGGCGTGATCGCCCCCGGCAGCGACGCGGATCTGGTCGTCTACGACCCCGCAGCCGACAAGACCATCACGGCCGGAACGCAGCTTTCCGCCGCCGCCTACACCCCCTACGAAGGCTGGCGGACGAAGGGCTCCATCGCGCAGGTCTATCTGCGCGGCACGCTCGCCGTCGACCACGGCGAGATGAAGGCCGGCCCCATCGGCACGTACATCCCGCGCCATCCCGGCGCGCTGTAAGCGCAAAAAAATCGCCCCTGTTCCGGAAGGAACAGGGGCTTTTCTATGGAGGAAAGGGGAATTACGCTTCGCCGTTTTCCTTGTCGAGCTCGGCGAGGAAGGAGATGAGCTTCGCCTCGTCTTCGCGCTTGTCGGCAAAGAGCTCGAGGTTGTCGCCCTGCTCACTCAGCAGCTGGCCAAGAGCGATGTACTCGCTCAGTGCGCTCTTGAGGTTGAAGACGTCGCCGTCCTGGCTCTTGAGGTACACGTCGCCGGTGCAGGTGTGGATGACCTTGCGGAATTCTTCGACTTCTTTGATGTTCTTGAGCTTCATAATGATTGCCTCCCATGCAATTTTTTCTTTGACTTTCGATTACAGCTGCAGTATAAGCGTTGGACGCGGAAAAATCAAGGGCGGTAATGAACGAAACGCACAAATTTATATCGCTTATTTTGTGCGATATGACGGATAATACGTGTACAGCCGCGTCATCGCAGCCGGGCGGGATGCCGCGCCGGGCGCGAGGAAGTGCTGCTGCGCCTCGTCCGGCGTGAGCCGGATGAGAAGCTCGCCGAGGTCCTTGTCCGCGTCGATGGACAATACGCCGTACTGCTGCCAGACGAGCGGCTGGCCGTAGGCGTCGTTGAAGTTCCCCGTCCAGCGTCCGTCCTGCCGCTCCAGACGGAGCGTGACGGGCTCGGCCAGCGCGTCCACGCCGGAGATGCGGAGCGTACCGAGGAAGAGCGGCTTGGCGAGCATGCTCCTGGTCAGCGTCCCGGTCAGCTGGATCGTGTGCTCGGCCGCGAAGCTCTCATCCCCGCAGACGTATTCCGTTACGGTCTCGTCGATGCGGATGGGTGTCTGCTGCGGCATGAGCACGAAGATCACGATATTCAGAATGGCCACCGCCACCGCGAAGCCGAAAACAAAGCCCTTGTTGCGGGCAAACCAGTTTTTATGTTCTCCCATCATGGTCCCTCACAGAAAGTTTATAAATTCTTCAGATCTGACGCCTTGAAATGGTTACAAAATAGTGTATAATAGATACAAAATGATACTAAAGTATCAAATTCAAACCGGAAGGGCGGATGCGATGGCAGACGATCAGCCTTTTTACACAACCAACCGATCAACCAACACAAACCACTGACTGATACCAGTGATATCAAAGGGTGCTGCGGGAAGCTGCAGCGCCCTTTTTCATTATACCGGAAAATCCGGAAACCTGCAAGAGGCTTATCCGGCGTAGGGGACAAGCTCGAAATATTCCAGCTCCGGTTCGCCGTTGATATACCACTGCCAATCGCCCGCGGGCTGCGTGATGGCGATGCGGCCGGTGACGCCGTCCTCGGTGATGACGTCCACGAAGCTCTTGCCGTCGGTGCCCGTGACCTGCAGGATCGTGCCGGGGCCGAAGGTGGATGCGGTGCCGTCGTCCAGCGTGACCGGCAGATCCCGGACCAGAGACAGGCGGGAATAGCTCGTATTGGCCGGGACGATCTGCCATGCGTCGCCCAGCGGGGACCAGAACGCCGTCATGCAGCACATAGGCGCGGACCGCCTCATACGAGCCGAGCACGTCCTGCGTGCTCTCGAGCTGCAGACTGCCCTCGGAAATGCTCAGGATCGAGGCCTCGAGGAACAGCTGGTCTTCAAACGGGATCAGCTCCGGCGTGCCGGACTTGCACGACCAGGCGTTGAGCACATAATCGTCGCTGGCCATATCGCCGCAGAAGTAGATCTCCGGGCAGGCATCCGCGTCCAGATCCGCCAGCCAGATGCGCGCGTTGAAGCTGGGCGGGTAGGAGAGCTCGCCTTCGTCCATGCCGGTGTCGAAGACCTCGGTGCCCTTCTGGATGCGCAGGATGAACGACTGCTGGTCATACTGATCCCAGATGCGCAGCAGCTGGACAGTCTCCATAGCGCCGTCGGTGTCCAGATCGGCCTCGCCGCTGCGGACGATCTCGGTCCGCACGGCCGGGAAGCCGTAGAGCGTCACGCCGTCATAGGGAATCTCCGCCGGGACGGGATCCTGCGCGGGCAGCTCGACGGTGGCGAACGGCTCATAGACAGGTTCCTCCGGCTCCGGCTCGGCGGGCTGCACGGGCGTGGTCGTGTCGGGGTCGGTTGTGGGTTGCTCGGTGGGGATGACGCGGATCGCGACGGCCAGGACCTCGGGCGGGTCGCTCGCGGCGATGTCGCCGAGATAGGTGATGTCCACCTGCAGCTCCGGCGTCAGCTCCGACACGGCGATGGGCCAGCCGTCAGCGCCCACGGGGACGAGACCGTCCGCCAGCCGGACCGCGACGGATGAATCCGCGTCGAACGTGGAATCCGCGTCCGTGGGGCCGACCATCAGCATATCATCGGCAGCGGAAAGGATCTCTGCGGGAAAGGTCGTGACGTGCACGGCGGCGGGCGCCTCCGGTTCCGGGTCTGCCTGTGCAGGCGCCTCCGGGGCGGGCTTTGCGCAGCTGCACAGCAGCGCAAGCACCAGCATCGCGGCCAGCACGATAGAAAGCTTTTTCATAACTCCTCCTTTTGAATGGATCCGAAACCCGTCAATGCACCCGGACAGCGGGTCTTTTCGCGCTGTGCTGCGCCATTTTCCCTTGAAATACACAAAGTATTCCTGCGGAAAAATGGCTTGCCCAGCACGAAAATCCCTCGCTGCCGGGCACATTTCCAGTTTTTATATCCACCCTGGGAAAACGCGTATCGCTATCCCAGCGTCACCATCATAGCGGATTTGCTTCCGTTCGTCAATGGACACTTTCGCTTATTTTGAACTTATTTTGTCCGTTTCGTCCGGAAAAGTGCAGACGTTCTGGTGATTATGTGAACTTGCGGAAACAATTTGTAAAGAATAGAAAATCACCCCGGCTAAAGCTGGGGACCGCGGAAAACGCCGCCCGCCAGAGAGGCTCTGACGGGCGGCTGAATTTTCGATATTCCGGAAGCTCAGTCCACGTCGTGGTTGACGACGGGCGCGGGCTTGTCCAGCTGCTCGGGGTGGGAGAGCAGGCGCTTGAGATGCTTGAGCGTGGTGGCGTAGTAGAAGCCGTCGCAGATGCGCTCGTCAGTGTTGACCGTGTAGTCGATGTACTTGCGGCGCACGACGGTCCCGTCGTCCAGGACCTCGTTTTTTGTGGTACTTGCAGCCGAAGGCGACGGAACACGGGCATGTTGCCGAAGTCATACAGATGATGGACGATCGGCGGGATGCCGAGCGAGCCCATGGAGGTAAAGAAGATCGATGCGTGGAACGGGCTGACCTCCAGCAGGAACTTCGGCAGGAAGCCGAAGTAATCGATCGTCTTCAGCAGCCAGATGGCGAACTTGAACAGCACGCCCGGGATGTACGACAGCGCCTTGGCGGTCTTGTCAAAGTCGCTGCCGCCGATGGCCTGGCCCTGGATCTCCGAGATGCCCTTGTTGAGTTTTTCGTAAATATCATCGATGGTGTCAGTCGGCTTCAGATGAAGCTTTGTGATCGACTCCGGCGCGGAGGTGTCCATCGAGGTCTTGACGACCATGCAGAACTGAATGTCGTCGTCGCGCGAATAGACCTGCTGGCCGGAGAGAAAGCGGTTGAGCGCCGGGTATTTCGCCACGCACTGGACGTAGGCGGCCAGGAATACGTGCGTCACGCCGAGGTTCGTAAAGCCCTGCTTTTTGCGCTTTTTCGCGGATATAGCGCTCCATGGCCGAGATCTCCACCGACTCGCGGATGAAGTTGGACGAGCCGACCCGCGTGGGCATAATGTAGTTGGCGACGACCGCCATCGGGTCGAGCGAGCGGAGCTTGCGGCCGTCGGACCGGTCGCCCCAGGTGGGATGGTAGGCGCTGTCAAGATACATCTTCATGCTGAGCAGCGTCAGAATGCCGCCGAGCAGGAACAGAAGGTCCGGCAGGATCGTCCGCAGCTGGTCCCAGTTTCCGCGGGAAAATTCCTTCTCGTGCATCGCGGCCAGCACGGCGAAGGCCGCCAGCAGCAGAAGCAGCAGCGGGATCGTGCTCTTGACATGGCCGGAGACCGTCACGGCGTAGAACGCGGCGATGGCCAGATACGCGATCCAGAACACGAACGTCAGCCACAGATAGGGCGAGACGAGCGTGACCTTGATGCCATAGTAGATGGCAAGCAGGGAAGACGGGGACGGACGAGCGGTAGAACCCGGTCCTTTCCGTTACAAAGAATATTCAGCACATAGAACACGCAGGCTGTGACCGGCAGCACGACCAGAAGCCACACCGTCCTTGCGTCTGCGCCTTTCCCACAGACATTTGCGATGCGAAGCGCTGCCGAAGCCAGCATGACCAGTGCAGCCAGCCAGATCAGTGGATTCTTCCGGCTGACATAATACGCAACTCTCTTTTTTTCATACGTTCATCATACCAGCCGGTGCATAAAAATGCAAGAAAAGTCTGAATGTGCCGCGCCCGGAACTGCGCATTGACAGCCGGGGGCGGATATGATACGATATTTTAGAAATTTTGTTCGCATTCCAAGGGCGGACGGACAGAAGGTGCGGATATGGATCTGCTCGAAGGGCTGAACGCGGCGCAGCGGGAGGCGGTCACGACGACCGAGGGCTTCGTGCGCGTGATCGCGGGCGCGGGCTCCGGCAAGACGCGGGCGCTGACGCGCAGGTTCGCGTATCTGGTGACGGAGCTCCGGCATTCTGCCGGGAAATCTGCTGTGTGTGACGTTCACAAACAAGGCCGCGAACGAAATGCGCCAGCGCATCCACAATCTGACCGGCGACGAGGATACCGGCTACATCAACACCTTCCACGGCTTCTGCGTCTCCATTCTGCAGGAGGACAGCCACGCCGTCGGCTATCCCAAAAGCTTTCTCGTGCTCGACAACAGCGATATCGACGCCATGCTCCAGATCATCTACGACGAGCGTGGGCTGACGCTGCGCGACATGACGTTCTCCCACGCGCGGGACATGATTGAGATCCTGAAGCTCAAGGAGCGGCCGGACTATTACGAGGACATGATCACCCTGCCGCTCGATACCCTCAAGGAGAAATACGACAAAGCCGAAAGCGCGAAGGATATCATCTTCTACGGCTATCTGTATCAGGAAAAGAAATGCTTCGCGCTCGACTACAACGATCTGATCGAATTTTCCCTGCACATTTTCCGCACACATGAGGATATCCGCCTCAAATGGCAGAAGCGTCTGGAATACATCATGATCGACGAATTCCAGGACATCGACCCGCCGCAGTATGAGCTCATGCAGGTCCTCTGCGATCACCACAAAAATCTCTTCATCGTCGGCGACCCGGATCAGACGATCTATACCTGGCGTGGGGCGGATGTGCGGTTTTTGCTGGACTTCGACAAGGTCTATCCCACGACGAAGACCATCCTGATGATGGAGAACTACCGCTCGACCCCGCAGATCCTCGCGGTCTGCAACAGCCTGATCGAAAAGAATCAGGACCGGATCAAAAAAAGAGCTGCTGCCCATGCTGCCGGCCGGCGAAGGCGTTCTGTGCCACCACGCGGCGAACAGCGAGCAGGAGGCCCGCTGGCTCGCAGGAAAAATGCAGGAGCTGCATGCCGCGGGCGTCCGCTACCGCGATATGGCCGTTTTGTACCGCGCGCACTATATCACGCGCGGCGTCGAGGAGGTCCTGCTCAAAGAGAAGATCCCCTACACGATCTACAGCGGCGTGCAGTTTTTTGCCCGCGCGGAGATCAAGGACGCGCTGAGCTACCTGCGCATGATCGCCTGCCGCGACGATCTGTCGTTTTTGCGCATCGCGAACGTACCCAAGCGGAACCTTGGCGAGCGCCGCATGGCGTTTTTGAAGGACTATGCCGCGCAGAACGGCTGCTCGCTCTATGACGCGCTGCGGAAAAATCTCGACGGGGAGCTGCTGCGCGGGACGAAGGCGGGGAAGTTCGTCTCGCTGATCGAGCGCTTTACCGGCGTCTATGACCAGATGCCGGTCTCGGAGCTGCTGGCGGCCGTGCTCAACGAGAGCGGGTATGAGGCCATGCTCCGCACGGAGGGCAGCCAGATGCGGCTGGACAATCTGGCCGAACTCAAGCAGTCGGTCTATACCTACGAGACGACCTGCGGCGAGGAATGCACGCTCGAGCATTATCTGGCGCACGTCGCGCTGTTCACAAACGCTGATCTCGACGATCCGCGCGATCAGGTGCGGCTCATGACCGTCCACAGCGCGAAGGGACTGGAATTCCCGCACGTGTTTCTGTGCGCGATGAACGAGGGCATTTTCCCCGTCGAAAAAGACGCGGACGCTGCCCGGCATGGAGGAGGAACGGCGGCTGTGCTTCGTCGCCATGACGCGTGCGCAGAAAGCGCTCTACCTGTCCGAGGCCGAGGGGCGCAATCTGGACGGGCAGCCCCCGGTATCCCTCGCGGTTCCTGCTGGATATCCGCGACGATCTTCTCACATTTACGAAGACCCCGCGGGAGGACCTCATCCGCCAGGCGCGGGAATACATCGGCTTTTCCAGCCGTTTTCTGGACGATGCGGCCGCGGCGCAGGGCTTCGCGCCCGGTACCCGCGTCCGCCACGCCGTCTTCGGCGCCGGGACCGTGCTGGACATCGACCCGGTGCAGCGGTCGCAGCTCGTCCAGTTCGACGCCATGCCGACGCCGCGCGCGATCTCGCTGCGCGTGAAGCTGGAGCGGGAATAAAGGATCGGCGGGCAGGAAGCGTTGCTTCCTGCCCGCCGTGTGCTGTGCTTGGGAAGATCAGAAGGCCCAGGTGCCCTCGCGGAAGATGGCGACGGTCTTGCCGTCCTCGCAGACGGCGTCGATCGCAAGATCGGCCGAGCCGATCATGAAGTCCTCGTGGATCATGGAGTCGTTGACGCCGAGCTTGCGGCACTCCTCCAGCGTCTTGTTCTGGAAGTCCCGGATGGTGTCGGCAAAGCCCATGCCCAGCGCCAGATGGCAGCAGGCGTTCTCGTCAAACAGCGTGTTGTAGAACAGCAGGCCGGTCTGGTTGATGGGGGAGTCGAACGGCACCAGCGCGCATTCGCCAAGATAGCAGCTGCCTTCGTCCATCTCGATGAGCTTGGTGAGCAGCTCGTTGTTCTGCTCCGCGTGCCATTCGACGGCCTTGCCCTCGTGGAAGCGGATCCAGAAGCCGTCGATCAGCTGGCCCTGATAGCACAGCGGCTTCGTCGCGTAGACGATGCCCTCGGCCACGCCGCGCATCGGGGAGATGAAGCATTCCTCGGTCGGGATGTTGGGGTTGAAGAAGATGCCCTGCAGGCTCGTCTCGCCGCCGCCGCAGAACTGCGCCTCGGGGATCATGCCGACGGTAAAGTCAGTGCCGTTGGACGATTTGTAGCGCAGCTCGCGGATGTGCAGGCTGTTGAGATATTCGCAGCGGTCATGCAGGTCCTTGTTGTGCTCTTCCCACGCCTGGATGGGGTCGTCGGTCACGCGGGAGGTCTTGAGAATGGCGTCCCACAGCTTTTCCACGGCCTGCGACGCGCGCAGCTCCGGGAAGAGCTTCTTGGCCCACTTTTCGCCGGGCACAGCGGCGATGCACCACTGATATTTGTTCTCGATCTGGTCGCGGTAGCCCTTGATGATGGGGTACTTGGCCTGCTGGGACTTGGCCATCTTCTCCTGGTTGACGCCGCGCAGGCCGTCGGGATCCTCGCTGATGAGGTAGATGCGGCAGGGGATGGTGTCGACATAGTGCTGCCAGCGGGCCTCCTCATAGTTATCGAGGGTGGACAGCGTCTTCAGACTGCGGTAGCGCACGTGCAGCTTCGTGAGCGGCTGATAGCTCCAGTCGACGACGACCTTCTTCGCCTTCAGCTTATAGCACTCGTCGACCACCATCGCAACGAACTCCGGCTGGTCGAGCTCCGCCTGGATAAAGACCTCCTGTCCCTTCTGGACGTTCACGCCGGCCTTGGCGATGAGCTTCGCATATTCGCGCAGGACTGTTTTTTTCATAAAAAAGCCTCCAATGCTTTGATTTCTTTCTGTTTGCTGCTATAGTCTACCACAAATTGTCCGCGTTGAAAAGACATCCGGCAAATTTTCGCCCTTGCGGGCATCCGGCCGGTGCGCTATACTGAAAGAAACCAAGAAAACGACGCATGGAGGTTTTTTCATGGATCCCAAACGGCTTTTTGATTTTCTGGCCGCCAGCCCCAGCTGCTATCACGCCGTGCAGGCGCTGTCCGACCGGCTGACGCAGGAGGGCTATACGCAGCTGCACGAGGCGGACGCGTGGACGCTCACGGCGGGCGGAAAGTATTTTGTCACGCGCAACGGCTCGTCCCTGCTCGCGTTCCGCGTGCCGGCGGGCGCGCCCGCGGGCTTTTTGATGGCCGCGGCGCATACCGACTCGCCCACCTTCAAGATCAAGCACAACCCGGAGAAGAAGTCCGGCCCGTATGTGCAGCTGTCGACGGAAAAATACGGCGGCATGCTCATGGGTACATGGTTTGACCGGCCACTTTCCGTCGCGGGCCGCGTCGTGACGGCGAAGGACGGGAAGCTGGAGACGAAGCTGGTCGACGTCAACCGTGATCTGCTCGTCATCCCCTCCGTCGCCATCCACATGAACCGCGCCGCGAACGACGGCTTCAAGCTCATGGCGAACGTCGATACGCTCCCGCTCTACGGCATGCAGGAAGCCTCCGGCAGCTTCCGCAGCGTCGTGGCTGCGGCTGCGGGCGTGCAGGAGGACGAGATCCTCGGCGAGGACCTGAGCCTGTATGTCCGCACGCGCGGGACGGTCTTTGGCGCGAAGGACGAATTTGTGCTCGCGCCGCGGCTGGACGACCTTGGCTGCGTGTTCGGGCTGCTGGAGGGCTTCCTTGCGGCAGCGCTGTCCGGCAGCGTGCCGGTCTTCTGCGCGTTCGACAACGAGGAGGTCGGCAGCGAGACGAAGCAGGGCGCGGCGTCGAGTCTGCTTTCCGATACGCTCCGGCGCATCGCGCTCGCGCTGGGACTTGGGGAGGAAGGGTATTTGCGCATGCTTGCGCAGAGCTTCCTCGTCTCGGCGGACAACGCCCACGCCGTCCACCCGAACCACCCGGAATACGCCGACATGACCAATACGCCGCGGATGAACGGCGGCGTGGTCATCAAGTTCAACGCCAACCAGCGCTATACGACCGACGGCGTGTCCTGCGCCCTGTTTACGGCCGTCTGCCGCGAGGCGAAGGCCCCCGTGCAGGTCTACGCGAACCGCTCGGACCTTCCCGGCGGCTCGACGCTCGGCTCCATCGCCACGACGAAGGTCTCCGTCCCGAGCGTGGACATCGGCCTTGCGCAGCTGGCCATGCATTCGTGCGTCGAGACCGCGGGCGCGGAGGACCTGGACGCGCTGGTCCGGGCCATGACGGTCTATTACGGCAAGACCCTGCGCCGGACGGGCGAGACACTCACGTTCTAAAGGCAACCCCGCACAATTGCGTCTGCGCGCTTCGGCGGATCTTTTCCGCCAAGCCCGCGGTTTGAAAAGCTTGAAATACACAAAGTATTCCTGCGCTTTTCAAATCTTGGCTTGACGAAAAATCTCTCGCCGAATCTGCTTGCCGAATTGTGCGGTGTTGCCTGAATCCCACAGGCCCGCGGGCCTGCAGAAATAGAGAAAAGAAAAAGGAGGCAGATCCATCATGGGCATGATCCTGACAGACGAACAGCAGGCGATCCTCGACGGCAGCCGGGGCGAGACCATGGCCAAGGTCATGAAGACGCTTGTCATGTTCGGCGAAGCATTCCACGCGGAGAAGATGGTCCCGGTCACGAGCCGGTACAACCATCTTGTCACATCCTTCGGCCTCGGCGTTCTGCAGCCGGTGTATGATCTCATGCAGCAGCTGATCGACGCAGGCGCCGTCTCCGGCCAGAAATTCTCGGCAGACCCCCGCCCGCTCGACCCCAATGTCCCGGCAAATCTCCTGCAGCAGCTCGTGTTCAAGAAATTCATGTACAACAAGCAGGACTTCTATGAGGGCCAGCTGCAGAAGCTCGGCCTCATGGACAAGGACGCATTCACCTGCACCTGCTATATGCCCGAGGTCGGCAACAAGCCCGAAAAGGGCGAGGTGCTCTCGTGGTCGGAATCCTCCGCCGTCGTGTACGCCAACTCGGTGCTCGGCGCGCGCTGCAACCGCAATTCCGGCATTCTGGACATCATGGGCTCGATCGTGGGCTATGTTCCCTATTTTGGTCTTCTGACCGACGAGGGGCGGAAGGCCACCTGGATCGTCAAGATCGAGACGAGCAAAAAGCCCGAGGCACAGCTGCTCGGCTCCGCCATCGGCATGAAGGTCATGGAGGACGTGCCCTACGTTGTGGGTCTCGACAAATGGCTCGGCACGGAGCTGGACGACGCGGCCTGCACCTATCTCAAGGACTTCGGCGCGGCCACCGCATCCAACGGCGCAGTAGGCCTTTACCACATCGCAAACCTCACGCCGGAGGCCAAGGAGCTGGGCGAGGCGCTGATCGCGCCGGGCGCGCGCCTGTATGTCATCGACGATCAGGAGCTGCAGCGCATCCAGGACGGCTATCCCGTCGTCTGGAAAAACCGGGACGCGCAGCCGAAGCTCTGCTTCATGGGCTGCCCGCATATGTCGCTTGAGCAGCTGAAGACCTGGACTGACCGCGTGGAGGCCTCCCTCGCCGAGGCCGGACGCAGCAAGGTCTGCATCCCCACGGTCTTTACCGCCGCTCCCGCCGTTCTGAAGGAATTTGAGAAGACGCCCTACGCCGCCCGGCTCAAAAAAACCGGCGTCATCACGTCCTATATCTGTCCGCTCATGTACATGAACAACCCGCTCTGCGGCAAGATGCCGGTCATCACCTCATCCAACAAGCTGCGCACCTATACGACCGCACGCTACTACACCGACGATGAGATCCTTGTCCAGATCACGAAAGGAGGCGCACACGCATGAAGACCTTCCAGGGCCGCGTCGTGACGCCCGGCTGCGCGCAGGCTGAGGCGCTTGTGACGCACGGCGGGCTGAATACGCTCGCTTCGTTCCAGAAATCGCTCCAATTCGGCGACAAGACCGCCAAATGCGGCGACCAGAATAACCCCGACCTCTACGGCAAGCCCATGGCGGGCAAGGCGCTCTGCCTGCCGCAGACCATCGGCTCGACCACGGGCGGCCTCGTGCTCTACTGCGCCTGCGCCATGGACCGGCAGCCGGCGTGCATGCTGTTTGCCAACCCCATCGATTCTTTGGCAGCCGCCGGCGCGATTCTCGCCGATGTCTGGCTCCAGCCCGGCAAAATGCCGGTCGTCGATTCCCTCGGCGAGGAATTCCTGTCCTATGTCAAGGACGGCATGTCCGTCACCATCGGGCCGGATGGCCTGGTCACGGTGGAATAAGCCCCGCGGAAAAACAAAAAAGGTGCAGCCCGGGCACGGGCTGCACCTGGTTTTTATTGTCCGCCGTCCTGCGGCTTTGCGGGGTCCGGGTCGGGGAAATAGGTCGCCATACGGGGGTTGTTTTCGATGGTGTCCGGGTCGATGCCCTTTACGGCGCACCATTTGAAAAACGCCTTGCTGAGGAACGCGTTCAGGTTCTGCATGGCGCTGTAGAGGTTGATCTCTTCCTTGCCCACGAACAGGATCGTGTTGACGCCGCCGCGGGTGAGAAGACTCCGCTGCCCCCTGATCTGGCTGTAGCGGAATTCCTGCTTGCCATGGCCCCAGGCCTTGTAGAGGAAGCCCTCGTCGTCATAATAGATCACGAACGAGAAATATGTACACAGCAAAATCACGCCGAAGATCACCGCCACGATGCTCCCGAGGATGAACAGCAGATCGCCCTTCTCCGGCAGGAGCTTCACCAGCATCGCCGCGCCCGCGAAGGTCAAAATCACGCCGATCACGGCGCTCCTGCGCGGCGGACGGACGACCTGCTTGCTTTTTTCCAGCCGCGATTTTGGGAACAGGAGCTTCAGCAGTGAGTCGATCAGAAAGCAGACGAGAAAGACGACGGCGCAGACGATCAGCACAAAGACGTATTTGTTCATCCCGCGTCCTCCCCGGCCGGTGCGGACAGCACGTACTGCACCGGAATGTCGTAGTCGTCCACGTCCAGATGCGCGAACATCTGGAAATCGTAGCACAGCGCCAGCGTCACATGCTGCCGGTGCGCGGCGAGATACTTGTCGTAAAACCCGCCGCCGTAGCCGCAGCGGTGCCCGTCCGGGTCAAAGGCGAGGCCGGGCATGAGCACGAGCGCGGTCTCATCATCAGCCACAGGCGTGTCGGCCACGGGCTCCGGGATGTTGTAAGTGCCGGGGGCGACGGCGGACAGATCGTCCAGCCACAAAAACCGCATCTCGTCGCCGAAGACCTTCGGCACAGCCACGCGCTTGCCGTCCTTCTGCGCCTGCTGCAGGATCTTCGCGGTGCGGACCTCCTGGTTGTAGGAAAGATAGCCGTACAGGCTTTTCGCGGCCCGGTAGGCCGGGTGCGCGAACAGAAGCTCTGCCAGCCGGCCGCTGGCCGCTTCGATCTGGGCGGGGGTCATGGCGCGCTTTTTTGCGCGGATCTCCGCGCGGAGGGCTTGTTTGTCCATATGGATACCTCCCGGGGCAAACGCCGCAAATGCGGCTTTTGATAGGATATTGCCCTTATTTTACCCCGGAATGCGCGCCGCGTCAACTGTCCTTCGGCGGAAAGCCGGTATAGACCTCGCCGGGAGCCAGCGCCGTGCCGCGCAGCTGCGCGAGCTGCGAGACGGTGCAGAATTCATACCCCTGCGCCATCAGCCGGTCGATCGCCTGCAGCGCGCACGTGACCGAATGCGCGGACAGGTCGTGCATGAGGATGATCCTGCCGTCATGCGCCTCGGATAAGACCGTCGGCAGAACGCCGTCCCACGCCGCCTCGTCCCAGTCGCACGGGTCGACCGACCAGAGGATGACGGACAGGTCCGCGTCCTTCGCCGCCTGCAGCAGCGCGTCGCTGTACAGCCCGCCGGGCGGCCGGAACAGCCGCGCACGGACACCGCAGCAGTCCTCGACGGTCTGCATGCAGCTGGTCAGATCCTGCAGGGCGGCGGCGTAGTCCATCTTCTGCATGTAGTCGTGCCGGCTGCTGTGCAGGCCGATCTCGTGGCCGCCGGCCGCGATGTGCCGGAGCGTGTCGGGAAATTCCTCCACGCGGTAGCCGCAGACAAAAAACGTCACGCGGACCTGCCGTGCGGCAAGCCCCTCGAGCAGCTGCTCGGTCAGCTCGCCCGACGGGCCGTCGTCAAACGTCAGCGCCAGATACCGCTGCGGCGGCTGCGCGGCGTGCACCGGCTGCAGCAGCAGCGCCAGCGCGGATAGCAGACAGAAAAGTCTTTTCATGCGCATCCTCCTTCCAAACGCTTTTAGTATGCACGAAATGTGCGCGGATATTTGACGTTGCGGATAAAATAGAGTATGATATTTCTGAAATACGAGTTTTGTGAGGAAGGACATGCTGGAAAAACTGAAGCTGGTCGAGGCGCGGTATCTCGAAATGGCCGAGCGCGCCGCGCAGCCGGATTTTTATAACGACCCGAAGGCCGCATCGCAGCTGTTAAAGGAGCAGCGGCAGCTCGAGCCCATCATCTCGGCCTACCGCAGCTACCGGCGCACGCAGGCGGAGCAGGATGACCTGCGCGCCATGCTCTCCGAGGGGCTTGACCCGGACATGAAGGCGCTGTGCCAGGAGGAATTTTCCGCGAACAAGAAAAAGCTGGAGGCGCTGGAGCAGGAATTGAAAATTCTCCTTCTCCCGCGCGACCCGAACGACGACAAGAGCGTCATCATGGAGATCCGGGGCGGCGTCGGCGGCGAGGAAAGCGCACTGTTCGCCCACAGCCTGTACCGGATGTACACGATGTACGCCGAGGCAAAGCATTGGACCGTGACGCTCCTCAACTATAACGAGACGGAGCTTGGCGGCGTGAAGGAAGCCGATTTTGAAATTCAGGGCGCGGGCGCGTATTCCCGCCTCAAATTTGAATCCGGCGTCCACCGCGTCCAGCGCGTGCCGGAGACGGAGTCCGGCGGGCGCGTCCACACGTCGACCGCGACGGTCGCGGTCCTGCCCGAGATGGAGCAGGCCGAGGTCGATATCCGGCCGGAGGACATCGAGATGCAGGTCTACCGCTCGTCCGGCGCAGGCGGGCAGCATATCAACAAGACGTCTTCCGCCGTGCGCCTCATCCACAAGCCGTCCGGCATCGTCGTGGCCTGTCAGGAGGAGCGCAGTCAGGTGCAGAACCGGGAAAAGTGTATGCAGATGCTGGCCTCCAAGCTCTATCAGATCGAGCAGGAACGCATCGAATCCGCCGTCACCTCCGAGCGCCGCAGTCAGGTCGGCACCGGCATGCGCAATGAGCGCATCCGCACCTACAATTTCCCGCAGGGCCGCGTCACCGACCACCGCATCGGCCTGACGCTCTATAAGATCGACTCCATCATGGACGGCGCTCTCGACGAACTGATCGACGCCCTCGTCACCGCCGATCAGGCCGAAAAGCTGCAAAGCAGCAAAGATATGTAATGTCTTTGGAAAACTGCTGAAAGGCCGATACTTTGCGGCAGACTTGCAACTGCGGCACAGCATTTTCTTTTGCTTCTCCAAAAGAAAACGCTGGCGCGCCAGAAATGACCACGGCGGAACGAGCCGCCGCAAGCGACGTCTCTTATCCTCTGTGCTCGTTTCTTCCTTTCCAAACCGCGAACTGAATTTGCGGTTTGGCGGGGATTTCGGTTTCTCTCCGGACCTCCTTGAACCGACCAAGAAAACCGCTTCGGTTTTCTTGGATCTTTCCCGCGATAGCTTAAAATCCAATGCGAATCCGTACTGCCCTATGGACTTTTTTAGCAGGACGTTTTGCCGCAGCTATTCAAAGGCAACTGCTCACAAATCCGGTGCACCGTATCAGGCGGCGCGTAGTAAAAAACTCGTAAGGTGACCGCCGAGTGGAACGCCAAACCGAAACATTGGTGCTTACCTGAATTCAGACGCAGAAAGCACCCAACCGTAACCCAGCGCCCCTTTTCTCCCCCTTCTTTTCCGGCAAGACGGAAAAGAAGGGGCCGTCGAAGGCGCGTCAGAAACGACCACGACGGAACGAATCCTTGCAAGCAAGGCTTCTTATCCTCTGTGCTCGTTTCTTCCTTTCCAAACCGCAAACTGAATTTGCGGTTTGGGTTTTATCGTAAATCTGCGACAACCTCTCAGTCAGCCTTCGGCTGACAGCATCCCTACCCCTTTTGTCCCTTCGGGACATTTCCCCCTGATAGGGGGAATCGGCCCCTGGAAGGGGAGCCTTTCTACCACATATCAAACAGCAAGAAGGAATCCATTTGAAAACTGTTTATTTTAAAGAACCAACAAAAGAGAATATTGAGGCGGCGGCAAAGATCATCCGGGACGGCGGGCTGCTGGCGATCCCGACGGAGACGGTCTATGGCCTCGGCGCGGACGCGCTGAACGAGGATGCGGTGCTGCGCATCTTCCTGGCCAAGGGCCGCCCGCAGGATAACCCCCTCATCATCCACGTGCCGGACAGCTCGTGGCTCGCCCGCTATTGTCAGAACGTCCCCGACGCGGCCTACGCCCTGGCCGAAAAGTTCTGGCCCGGCCCCCTCACGATGATCCTGCCGAGAAAGCCCATCGTGCCCCTGCGCACCACCGCCGGGCTCGAGACCGTCGGCGTCCGCTGCCCGGACCATCCGGTCACGCGCGCCATCATAGCCGCCGCAGACGTGCCCATCGCCGCGCCCTCCGGCAATACCTCCGGCCGCCCCAGCCCGACCTGCATCGCGGATATGATCGAGGACATGGACGGCAAGATCGAGGGGATGTTCGACGGCGGGCCCTGCGCCGTCGGCGTGGAGTCGACGATCATCGACCTGACCTGTACGCCGCCGCGGCTTCTTCGCCCGGGCGGACTGCCGCTCGAGGCGCTGGAGGCGGTCCTCGGCCATGTGGACGTGGACAAGGCCGTCGTCTCGCTCCTGAAGGACGGCGAACGGCCCAAGGCCCCCGGCATGAAATACCGCCACTACGCCCCGAAGGCGCCCGTCACGGTCGTGACCGGCGACCCTGCGGCCTCTGCGGCCTATATCCGCGCGCACCTGCCCGCGGGCGCGGGCGTCATCTGCTTACGGAGTACAAGGACCTGTTCCCCGGCCGCAGCATCCACGATCTCGGCTCCGCACACGACAAGGCGGAGCAGGCCCGCCGCGTCTTTGACGCGCTGCGCGAATTTGACCACGAGGCCGTTACGGAAATCTATGCCCAGTGCCCCGACCCGGCCGGGCTCGGCCTCGCCGTCTCCAACCGGCTCAAGAAGGCGGCGGGCTTCCACGTGATCGAGGTATGAGCATGCTTGTCATCGGCATCACCGGCCCGACCGGCTGCGGCAAGACGACGCTGCTGCAGGCCGTGCAGCAGCGCGGCGGATATATCGTCGACTGCGACGCGCTGTATTACGAGCTTCTGGCCTCTGAAGAGGGGGCAGACCTGCGGCGGGAGCTGCAGACTGCGTTTCCGGCCGCGTTCGACGCGGACGGGCGCCTGCGGCGCAAGGCGCTCGGGGCAGCTCGTCTTCGGCGACCAGGCGCGCATGGCGCAGCTCAACGAGATCGTCTTTTTCCACATCGGCAGGGCCGTGCGCGCCCGGCTGGTGCAGGCGAAGCGGGACGGGCGGCAGCTGCTTGCCATCGACGCGATCAACCTGTTCGAATCCGGCCTGGCAGGGCTCTGCGATACGACCGTCGGCGTGCTCTGTGACCGTGAGACGCGCATCCGGCGCATCATGGCGCGCGACAGCCTGACGAGGGACTATGCCGCTTTGCGCGTGGACGCGCAGAAGCCCGACAGCTTTTATGCAGATCACTGCGATACCATTCTCCAGAACGCCGGGACGCGCGAAAGCTTCGCGCGCGCGGCTGACCAATATCTAACCAACATTCTGAAAGGAGCTTTCCCCATGACAAAACAGGAACGAGAGGCGCTGCTCTACCAGCCGAAACACGGACGCGACCGCCTCAGCCCGGCCGATGAGGCCGCGATGCAGACCTACTGCGAGGACTATAAGGCGTTCCTCGACCGCTCGAAGACCGAGCGCGAATGCGTCGTGTCCGCGGTGGAGCTGGCCGAGCAGGCGGGCTTCCGTGCGCTGCAGGACGGCATGGCCCTGCAGCCCGGCGACAAGGTCTACTCCGTCAACCGCGGCAAGTCCATCCTGCTCGCCGTGATCGGCAGCAAGTCCCTGGCCGAGCGCGAACATCGGCGCGGCCCATACCGACGCGCCGCGGCTGGACTTCAAGCCCAACCCCCCTCTATGAAGACGCAGAGTTGGCCTACATCAAGACGCACCACTACGGCGGCATCCGCAAGTACCAGTGGGTCACGGTTCCGCTGGAGCTGCACGGCAAGATCGTCCGCGCGGACGGCAGCGAGATCTATGTCAAGATCGGCGCGGACCCCGAAGACCCGCAGTTCGTCATCAACGACCTGCTGCCCCATCTGGGCCGCGAACAGGGCAAAAAGCCGCTGAACGAGGCCATTCCGTCCGAATCCCTCAACATCCTCATCGGCAGCTGGCCCGAGCCGGACGACGATGGCCCCGACCGCGTGAAGCTTGCCATCATGCGCATCCTGCACGAGAAATACGGCATCGTGGAGGAGGATTTCATCTCCGCCGAGCTTGAGGCCGTCCCGGCCGCCAACGCGCGGGACCTGGGCTTTGACCGCAGCATGATCGGCGCCTACGGCCATGACGACCGCGTCTGCGCCTACGCCGAGCTCGCGGCCATCCTGCAGCTCGAAGCGCCGGAGAAGACCGCCGTCTGCATCTTCGCTGACAAGGAGGAGATCGGCTCCGAGGGCGTGTCCGGCATGCAGTCCGAGGCGTTTGAGCACTTCATGGAGAAGCTCTGCCGCACGCAGAACGTCCCGCTGACCGACTGCCTGGCAAAGTCCTTCTGCATCTCCGCGGACGTGACCGCGGCCTACGACCCCAATTTCGCCGAGGTCTACGAAAAGCGCAACGCCTCCTACCTCAATTACGGCATCGGCCTGTGCAAATACACGGGCGCGGGCGGCAAATCCGGCGCGTCCGATGCCTCGGCCGAGGTCGTCGGCCGGCTCCGCAAGCTGTTCAATGACAACGGCGTCATGTGGCAGATGGCCGAGCTCGGCAAGACCGACGCAGGCGGCGGCGGAACGGTCGCAAAGTACATGGCCAAGCGCAACATCGACACGCTCGACGCGGGCGTCCCCGTGCTCTCCATGCACGCGCCGTATGAGACCGTTGCGAAGCTCGACTGCTACATGACCTACAAGGGCATGAAGGTCTTCTTCGAGCAGAATTAAATTTACAGAACAAAATTTACCGCGATCAGGAATATACGAACACCCTCCGGCATAGATATATGCTGGAGGGTGTTTTGTCCATGCAGAACCTGATTTCCGATCCTGTTTCCATGACCTCTTGCCGGCAGGAGGCGTATCTTCAGCGCCTTCGCCGGCAATTTCCTTTTGTCTACATCCGGCCGCTCACGCGCACGGCCTTCGGCCGCCGCGTCTGGGCGCTGCAGCTCGGCGGCGGCAGCCGCAAGGTCCTCGTCGCCGCGGGCCACCATGCCAACGAGTGCATCACGTCGGACGCGCTCTGGCAGTGGCTGTTTGCCTACTGCGAGGCGCTGCTGGATGGCGGCGCGCTGGACGGTGTCCCGGCGCGGGAGCTGTATCACGATACCATGGTCTATCTGGTCCCGCTGACGAATCCGGACGGGGCGGATCTGGCCGCGGGCGTCTGTGCGCCCGACAGCCCGGAATACCGCGCCGCGGCGGCCATTGCCGCGCAGTACCCGGAGGTCCCGTTCCCCTCCGGCTGGAAGGCGAACCTGCGCGGCGTTGACCTGAATCTCAACTATCCCGCCCGCTGGGAGACGGCCCGGCGCATCAAAAAGGAGCAGGGCGTCTGCACGCCTGCTCCGAGGGATTTCGTCGGCTTTTCTCCGCTGGACCAGCCGGAGACGGCGGCGCTCGCCGCCTTTACGCGCTGCATCCATCCGGATCTGATGCTCGCGCTGCACACGCAGGGCTCCGTGATCTATCCCGGCCCCGCCGAATCGGCTCCGGCCGGGTCCGCCGCGCTGGCGGCGGCGATGTCCGAAGCGTCCGGCTACCCGGTGGAGCCGGTGCCGGAGGCCTCGGCCAACGCGGGCTTCAAGGATTGGTTTCTGCAGTGCTTCCGGCGTCCGGCATTCACCATCGAGATGGGGATCGGAGAAAATCCCCTGCCCATGACGCAGCTGCCCGCGCTCTGCAGGGCGCTCCGCGCCATCATGACTACGGCGCTTTTGTGGTGATCAGCCCTGCGCTTCCTTCGTCATCTCGTTGAAGGCCGCCGTGTCGAAGGTGATGACGAGGTGGTAGACCTTTTTCCCATCCTGCAGCTGCGCTTCGACCTCGCGGCGCAGCTGCGCGGTCTTGTCCTCGTATTCCGCCGGGATGACCATGTCGAAGATCACGTTCGCGTGATGCGGGCCGGAGACCATACGGAAATCGTGGATGGACAGCCGCGGGTCGATGCCGCGGAGGATCTGCGTCACGCGCGTATGCACGGCTGTGACCTCCGGATCGTCGGTCACGATGGGGTCGTAGTGGATGACCAGATCGACGTGCAGATCGCGCTTGGCCTGCCGCTCGATCTCGTCGAGGATCTCATGCGCGACGAGCGGGTCGATGCGGTGGTCAAGCTCCGCGTGGACGCTGGCAAAGCGGCGGCCGGGGCCGTAGTCGTGCACCATCAGATCGTGGATGCCGAGAATGTTGGGGTGCGAGGTCATAAGACAGGCGATCGCGTGGACGAGCGATTCGTCCGGCTTCGCGCCGATCAGGGGATCGATCGTATCCTTCGCAATGCCGACCCCGGACCAGAGGATGAACAGCGCGACGAGCAGCCCGACGTATCCGTCGATCTTCAGTCCCGTCAGCTGCCCGACGATGCACGCGAGCAAGACTGCGCCCGTCGAGATCACGTCGTTGCGGCTGTCGGCGGCGGCCGCGGTGAGGGCGGCGGAGCCGATCCGCCTGCCGAGCTTCCGGTTGAAGACCGCCATCCAGAGCTTGACCAGAATGGAACAGACCAGAATGACGACGATCAGCGCCGAAAACTCCACGGCCTCCGGATGCAGGATCTTGCCGACCGAGCTTTTGACCAGCTCCACGCCGATGACCAGAATCAGAACCGCCACGGCCAGGCCCGACAGGTATTCCATGCGCGCATGGCCATAGGGATGCTCGTTGTCGGCAGGGCGGGAGGCCAGCTTGAACCCGACGAGCGTCACAATCGAGCCGGACGCGTCCGACAGGTTGTTGACGGCGTCCGCCGTGATCGATACGCTCCCGGAGATCGTCCCGGCCAGAAGCTTGAGCGCGAACAGCAGAAGATTGCAGACGATGCCGGTCACGCCCGCGAGCCGGCCGTATCCGGCGCGGACCGCAGGGTCGGAAGTGTCCGAGGCATGTTTTACAAAGAGCCGCAGCAGAAGATCCGTCATGACGCTCCTTCTTTCCAGTGAGTATTATTTTCATTATATCGCGGGACCGGCTTCCACGCAAGTATGCAGTTCCGGCGCACGGCGGCAGCCGTGCGCTTTTTTTCGGCAGGGGGATTGGAAAACGGAGATATCTGTGATATGATTAAAAAAATTGCGATTTTTCGCCAGAATGTTGAGTAAGGAAGGATCCGGAATGGAACAGAATCTGACATTTGCCGACCTTGGCCTGTCGGAAGAAATTTTGCAGGCGCTGGAGAAGAAGGGCTACGGCTACCCGACCCGCATCCAGGCCGAGGCGATCCCGGAATTTTTACAGTGGAAAGACGTCATCGCCAAGGCGCCGACCGGCACGGGCAAGACCTTTGCCTTCGGCATCCCGATGATCGAGCATATCGACGCTGAGAGCGAGGACCTGCAGGGCCTCATCCTGGCCCCGACGCGTGAGCTTGCCATCCAGATCTGCGACGAGCTGCGCGGGCTGCTCACATACTATAAGAATATCCGCGTGGCCGTGGTCTACGGCGGCGCGAAGATCGAGGGGCAGATCAAGCAGCTGAAGAATCACCCGCAGATCGTCGTGGCCACGCCGGGACGGCTGATGGACCACTATAAGCGCCATACGATCTCGTTCGACAAGGTGCAGACCGTCGTGCTCGACGAGGCGGACCGGATGCTCGACATGGGCTTCTTTGACGACGTGACAAAGATCATCGAGAAGGTCAAAAACCGCCGCAATCTCGGCCTGTTCTCCGCCACCATCTCGCAGGAGGTCATGACCGTCTCGTGGATGTACCAGCGCGACGAGGTGGAGATCACCGTCCCCGCCGACACCGACAACCGCCCGGACATCACGCAGTATTCCATCACCTGCCCGCCGCTCGAGAAGATCGACATGGTCAGCCGCCTCATCCGCACGCTCCGGCTCGAGCGCACCATCGTCTTCTGCAACACGAAGGTCATGTGCCAGCGTCTGCGCGACGATCTGGTCCGCATGGGCCTCGACGCCGACTGCATCCACGGCGATATCCCGCAGCAGAAGCGTGAAAAGACCATGCGCACCTTCAAAGACGGCAAGCTCCCCATCCTCATCGCCACGGACGTTGCCTCCCGCGGCATCGACGTCGACGACGTCGACTGCGTCATCAACTATGATGTGCCCGAGGAGAACGAATATTATATCCACCGCATCGGCCGGACCGGCCGGGCCAAGAAGAAGGGCATCGCCGTGTCCATCCTCGGCACGTTCCCGGAGCAGGCGAAGCTGGCGGAGATCGCGAAGTATTCCCACTATGTCGTCCAGCCCGTGAAATTCGCGGAGGACGGCGCGCTCGTGGAAGAAGAGCCGCCGAAGCCCAAAAAGGCGCCGCCGCGCCGCCGCTTCCGTTGACGGCGGCGGAATGGGGCGTGCTGCTTCTGTGCTGCGCGCTGCCGGGAGAGGAAAAGCCGCTGAGCCTGCCGCAGTTTCAGGAGCTCGGGCGGCGGGCGCGGGCGCTCGGCTGCCGGGGAGACGATCCGCTCAGGGAGCTGACGGCCCGGGATCTTGCCCGCCTCGGCTATGACGCGGCACAGAGCGCGCGCATCACGCGATTGCTTGCGCGGGAAGCGCAGCTGGAGCAGTATCTGCGCGCCGCCGCGGCGCAGGGCATCACCGCCGTCACGCGGCTGTCTTCGCAGTATCCTGCGCGCCTGCGGCACACGCTCGGGCCGCGCTGCCCGGCGGTGCTGTTTGCAAAGGGCGAGGCGGAGCTTCTTTCCGCGCGCTGCATCAGCGTGGTCGGCTCGCGCGAGCTGAGCGGGGAAGGACAGGCCTTTGCCGCGGAGGCCGGACGCCGCATCGCGGCGGAGGGCTTCGCGCTCTGCTCCGGCGGAGCCGCGGGGGCGGACCGCGCGGCGCAGGACGCCTGTCTGGCGCACGGCGGCAGCGCCGTGATCTTTCCGGCCGGACGGCTGACCGACTGCCCGGCGCAGGAACACGTTTTGTATCTGGCGGAGCAGGCGTATGACGCGCCGTTCTCCACGCCGCGGGCGCTGGGGCGGAACTACCTCATCCACGCGATGGGGGAGAAGACGCTCGTCGCGCAGTGCCGGGCCGGCTCCGGCGGCACCTGGGACGGAACAACGGAAAATCTGAAGCACGGCTGGAGCCCCGTCTTCGTGCATGACGATGGGACGCCCGGCGCCGGGGCGCTGATCGAGCGCGGCGCGGCCGCGGTCCGCACGCTCGGGCGGCTGGACGAGCTGCAGCCGGAGCAGCTGCATTTTTGAGGAAACGATGCGATATTACTACGGACAACTGACAAAGCCGCTGCAGGGCGTGTACGACACGCTCCTGAGCGGCTTTCGCGTATATGCGCCCAGCATCCGGATCCCGGATGTGGAGCAGGGGCAGCTGGCGGAGGTCTATCTGCGGCTGAAGCTCGATGAGCCGCTGCTGTTTTATGTGACGGGCTACCGCTGCCGGTGGATGCCGGGCGCGGCCCATCTGGAGCTGCTGCCGGAGTATCTGTTTGACAAGAGCAAGATCCGCACCCACCAGCAGGCGATCGAGGCACGGCTCTCGCGCCTGACCCGGCCCCTGCAGGGCAAGCCGGAGCTTGAGCAGGAGCTCGCCATCCATGATTTTATTTTGGAGCAGGTGCGCTATGACAAGCTCAAAAAGCCCTACTCCCACGAGATCCTCGGCCCGCTGACGCAGGGCGTCGGCGTGTGCGAGGGCATTGCCAAGACCGTCAAGGCCCTGTGTGACCGGCTCGGCCTCTGGTGCATCGTGGCGCTGAGCGAGGCCGCGCCGGAGCGCGGCATCCGCTACCGCCACACCTGGAACGTGCTGCGCATCGGCGGGCAGTATTACCATCTCGACGCCACGTTCGACAATTCCCTGCAGCGGGGCGTCAAGCGCTACGACTACTGCAATCTGGACGACAGCCGCTGCTTCCGCGACCATGAATCGCTGGTCTTTCCCATCCCCGCCTGCACGGACGGCCGGGCGTTTTACTACCGGAACGTCTCGTTCACCAAGCCGGAGGAGCTGGAAAAGCGGCTGGCGCAGGCGCTGCGCAAAAAGCAGCCGGTCTTCGTCTTCCACTGGCGCGGCGGCGGGCTGAACCGCCAGATCCTCTCAGAGCTGCTCGCCCTGGCCGGGACGCTGGCCCAGGCGCGGGGAAAACAGGCGTCCTGCTCCGTCAATGTGCCGCAGGCCGTCATCCAGCTGCAGTTTTCCGACGCGCCGGAGCCGGACATCACCATCCAGCAGGCAAACGAAGGCGAAGCCGCGCCGGAGACTCAGACCGTCTCCGAGTAGCTGCCGAGATAGCAGACGTGCTCGCAGACGCTCTCCAGCTCGCCGAGGAGCTTCGGCAGCTCCGGAGAGTAGACGGAGGCTTCGAGATCGAAGTAGAAGCGGAAGGTATCGTCGGAGCCGGGGATCGGGCGGCTCTCAAGCTTCGTGAGGTTGATGCCGCAGCCGTAGATGCGGGCCAGCACCTGATAGAGGCTGCCGGGCTCGTTGGCCAGCGTCACGAGAAGGCTCGTCCGGTCAGCACCGGGGTAGACCTCAGGCTTGGCGGCGATGCAGATGAAGCGGGTGTAGTTGCCATGCTCGTTCTGCACGCGGTCCTGCAGGCTCTGCAGGCCGTAGATCTCCGCGCAGGCGTTCGAAGCGATGGCGGCCAGGTCCTTTCGGCCGGATTCGGCGACCATCCGCGCCGCCGCGGCGGTATTTTCACAGCGGGTGACGGTGACGTTCGGCAGCTGCTTCAAAAATTCGGAGCACTGCTCCAGCGCCTGCCCGTGCGAGACGATCTCGCGGATGTCGGACAGCTTCGTGCCCGGGAGCGCCAGCAGACTGTGGTCGACCCGCAGGCGAACGCTGCGCACGATGGAGAAATTGTGCTTCTGCATGAGATCATACACCGCGTTGACCGAACCTGCCGTGCTGTTTTCCAGCGGCAGAACGCCGTACTGGCACAGCCCCTGCTCAATGGCGGCGAAGACCTTGTCGAACGTCGCGCAGAAGAACACGCTCGGGTGCTGGAACAGCTTGTCGCAGGCCTGCTGGGAATACGCGCCCTCCACGCCCTGGCAGGCGACAGCCGCCGAGGTGGGGAACAGCTGCGGCGTCGTGACGACGGCCCGCTTTAAGATCTCCGGCAGCGTACTGCTGCTGCCGAGCAGCGAACGCTGGTAGCCGCGGCTGAGCGAGAACAGCAGCCGGAACAGGCTCACGGCCTCCTCCTGCAGATCCTCCGGCGCGGCTTTGACGATCCCCGCCAGCTTTTCACGCTCCCGGCCCGTATCCAGGACCGGCAGGGCGTGCTCTTTTTTATACGCCGCGATCCCGGCCGCCGTCTGCATCCGCTCGGCGAACAGCCGCAGCAGCTCTGCGTCGATGCGGTCGATCTGTGTTCTGTAATCCGAAAGTTCCATTTCTATATTCCCATCCTTTCAAAAATACAAACAAAAAAACGCGGCACAGCGTAATCTGTGCCGCGTTGCGAACCTGCCTTTGTTTCCGCGCATCACAAATTACCCTTACTGAACGGCAGTAAAGGTAAAGATAAACGCGAACATAGCGGAAACGTACATCGTAACGACCTCATTTCGAAGATGGCATCATGGTAGCAGACCGCGCCGGAAAAGTCAAGCCCCCGCGCGCAGCTTTTCCAGAAGCGCGGTGAAATAATCCGGCAGCCCGCAGCTGACCGTCACCGGCTCGCCCGTGCGGCGGGTGCACGAAGCGAAGCTCCTTCGCGTGCAGGCACTGGCTGCGCTGCCCGAGCTCCGGCTTTTTGTGGCCGTAGACCATGTCGCCCAGAATCGGGTGGCCGCGGTAGGCCATGTGGACACGGATCTGGTGCGTCCGCCCGGTCTCCAGCCGGCACTCGACGAGCGTATAGGCCGCAAACCGCTCCAACACGCGCCAGTGCGTGACGGCGCTGCGGCTGTTTTTCTGCGTGACGGCCATTTTCTTGCGGTCGGTCGGGTGGCGGCCGATGGGCGCGTCGATCGTGCCCGCGTCATCCCGGATCCGGCCGCAGACGAGGCAGACGTAGGTCCTTGCCAGCGAATGGTCCTTGAGCTGCGCGGCGAGCGCGGCGTGGGCGGCGTCGTTTTTCGCCGCGATGATGAGGCCGGAGGTATCCTTGTCGATCCGGTGGACGATACCGGGGCGCTTTTCCCCGCCGATGCCGGAGAGCGAGTCGCCGCAGTGCGCGAGCAGCGCGTTGACCAGCGTCCCGTCCGCGTGCCCCGGCGCGGGATGGACGACGAGTCCCTTGGGCTTGTTGACGACGATGACATCCGCGTCCTCGTAGCAGACCTCCAGCGGGATCGGCTGCGCCTCGATCGGGACCTCGCGGACCTCCGGGAGCGTCAGCTCCAGCGTATCTCCGGCTGAGAGCTTTTCGTTTTTCTTCACGGGCCGGCCCCCGTGCGTCACCGCGCCCTGCTCGATGAGCCGCTGGGCCTGGCTGCGGCTGAGAGACGGCACGAGGCGGGCGAGAGCGGCGTCCAGCCGCTCGCCGGTCTTATCGAGCGTCAGCGTCATGCCCGGCCTCTGGTTTTTTCTTCGGCTCGTCGGCCAGCAGCGCCTTGTCCTTGACCAGAATATAGACGACGAGGATGAGCGCGCCGAACGTGATGAACAGGTCCGCCACGTTGAACGTGGAGAACCACGGGATGCAGATCATATCGATCACGAGGCCGGAGGAGATCCGGTCGATGAAGTTGCCGATGGCGCCGCCGGTGATGGCCGCGATGCACCACAGCTCCGGCGTCTTTTTGAACCACTTTTTGACCAGCACATAGACCACAACGGCCAGATACACCGCCGTCATCACCACAAACAGCCACCGCGCCCCGCGCAGCAGGCTCAGCGCCATGCCGTCGTTCGTGATATAGTGCAGCTGCAGCCAGCCGGGGATGAGCGTGATGGTCCGGCCCACCAGATGGGCCGCGGCCAGATATTTTGTCAGCTGATCGACAGCGACGATCGCCGCCGTAAACAGCGCAAGCGCGAGATACAACAAGGACAAGTCCTCCTTCCGGTAAGTAGAGACATCATACCATATTTTTGCGGCGATTGCAACGCCGCAGGGCAGAGCAGAAACAGAAGGGGCGGCCCTGCGGGCCGCCCCTTGTTTGCAGGATGAAATTATACGTACTGCTGCGTCTCCACGTCGATGACGCCGCGCGTCGTGATGCGCAGCTTCGGGATGACCGGCAGGGCCATGAAGCTGAGCGTCATGAACGGGTCGATGCCGCGGCTGACGCCGAGCTCGAAGGCCGCGGCCTTGGCCGCCTCGAGCTGGTCGTTCACCTCGGTCAGCGGCCGGTCGGACATGATGCCCGCGATCTCCAGCACGACCGAGCCCTTTACAACGCCGTTTTCGGCCACGACGATGCCGCCGTGATGCTCGACGATGTAATTCGCGGCGAAGGCCATATCGGCGGAGTTGGTGCCGACGACGATGATGTTGTGCGAGTCATGCGAGATGCTTGTGGCCACCGCACCGGACCGCAGGCCGTAGCCCTGGATGTAGCCGAGGCCGATGTGATGCGTGCCCTTGTGGCGCTCGACGACGGCGATCTTCAGAATATCCTTCTCCAGATCGACATGGTCGGCATAGCCGTTGTCGGTGGTGATGATCTCGCCCGGGACCATGCCGAGTACGCCGCGCTGGCGCGTGTCGCGGAAGTCGTCGGGGGTCAGCGTGGCGACGTGGAAGGTGTCGTGCGCGCGCTTGTCGAGATATTCCTCGATCTGCGGGGCGTCAAAGTCGCGCAGCTCGCCGTTGTTCCAGTACAGAACGCCCTTCTTGAACACCATCTCGACGTTGAAGTCCTTGAAATTGTCGATGACGGCGAAGTCGGCCAGATAGCCGGGCGCGATCGCGCCGCGGTTATTGAGCAGGAAATAGCGAGAAGCGTGGTGGCAGGCGGCCTTGACGGCGATGATGGGGTCGACGCCGTATTTGTTGATGGCCTCGCGGGCGATGTAGTCGATGTGGCCCTTTTCCAGCAGATCGCTCGGGTGCTTGTCGTCGGTGCAGAACATGCAGCGCTCGGCGTACTGCGGCGTGAGCAGGGGGACCAGCGCCTCGAGATTGCGCGCGGCCGTGCCCTCGCGGATCATGATGAACTGGCCGCGCTGCAGCTTGGCCAGCGCGTCTTCCAATGTGGCGCATTCGTGGTCGGAATAGACGCCGGCGGCGACGTAGGTATCCAGATCCTTGCCCTGGAGGCCCGGCGCGTGGCCGTCGATCTTCTTGTGGTGCGCCTGCGAGGCGACGATCTTCGAGACGACCTCCGGGTCGTTGTGGATGACGCCGTAGGAGTTCATCATCTCGGCCAGACCCTGCACTCTGGGGTAGTCATAGAACGAGTCGATGGCACGGTAGTCCAGGTTCGCGCCGGATTCATCCATCGGCGTGGCCGGGACGCAGGACGGCAGCATGAACCGCACGTCGATCGGCAGACCCTCGGTGGCCTGGAACATGTAGTCGATGCCGTCGGTGCCCATGACGTTCGTGATCTCATGGGGGTCGGTGATGACCGTGGTCGTGCCGTGCGGCAGCGTCGCGCGGACGAATTCCTTCGGCGTGACCAGGCTGGATTCCAGATGGATGTGCGCGTCGACGAAGCCCGGGCAGACGATCTTGCCCGTCATATCGTATTCGACTTCGCCCTCATAGCTGCCGAGACCCACGATCAGGCCGTTGGCCACGGCGATATCGCACGTCAGCAGCTCGTTGGAGAACACGTTGACGTAGGTCGCGTTCTTGAGGACCAGATCGGCCTTCTGGCGGCCGGAGGCAGCCTCGATCACGCGCTGCTTCTTGATCAGCTTCCGCTGGATCTTGCCCGCATAGCTTTCAGTTGGAACAGACATATGACAGCTTCCTTTCTGCGTTCAGTTTTGCTTGTATCTGATATTAGATGGAATTATAGCACCGCTGCCGGCGCTTGTCCATGTTCATTTTCCACGGAATGTCGCTGTTTTTTTCGGCAATCTGTACAGGAGCCGGGAAATGTGATATGCTATCCGAACGGGAGGCGAGTGTTATGAAACTGTTGATGCACATCTGTTGTGCGCCGTGTGCGAATATGCCGATCGATGCGCTGCGTGCGGAGGGGGTGGAGCTGACGGGGTATTGGTACAACCCGAACATCCATCCGTTCACCGAATACCGCGCCCGGCGCAACTGTCTGCAGGAATACGCGAAGACGATCGATCTGCCGCTGCTCGTGCGCGACGATTACGGCCTGCGGCCGTTTGTGCGCGAGGTCGCGGAGGATATCGCGGGCCGGTGCGTCAAGTGCTACGAGATGCGCCTGTTTGAGGCGGCCCGCGCGGCGAAGGAGGGCGGCTTTGACGCGTTCACGTCCTCGCTGTTCATCAGCCCCTATCAGAAGCATGAGCTGATGCGCGATGTCGGCTACCGCGCGGCGGAGGAATACGGCGTCCAGTTCTACTATCAGGACTTCCGCCCCATGTTCCGCGACGGCCAGCAGCGCGCGCGGGAGCTCGGCTTCTACATGCAGAAATACTGCGGCTGCATCTTTTCCGAGCAGGAGCGCTATCAGAAGCCCAGCCGGATCATCCCCTGAAAGCCACGCCCGTCCTTCACGCACGGAACGCGGAGGACGGGCGCTTTTTGCAGAAATTTGCAACCGATATGAATTTACTAAAATTTCAGCTTGCAATTTCGCCTGCATATCGCAGAAATTCTGCAGGATACAGAAAAAAGATTGCATAATTCAAAAATTATACTTGCATTTCACGCGGATATCGTGTACAATGCGGGAAACGGTATGCAGGAGGGTGTTGATCCATGACGGAACAGACGACGCTTCTTGAAAACGACATTGCGCAGCTGAGCGAGAATATCGCGGAGCAGTACGCGATCGACGCGCATTATTTTGAGGACCAGAGCATCAAGCGCGGCCTTCGGAACGCGGACGGCACGGGCGTGCTCATCGGCGTCAGCAAGGTCGGCAGCGTGCAGGGCTACTATATGATGGACGGCGAGCGCGTGCCGATGCCCGGCAAGCTTTACTACCGCGGCATCAGCGTCGAGGATATCGTCACCGCGCACCAGCAGAACGGCACCTTCGGCTATGAAGAGGTCGCCTACCTGCTCCTGCTCGGCAAGCTCCCAACCCGCGCGCAGCTGCAGCGCTTCAATGACGTCATGGCCCAGGCCCGGCGGATGCCCGCCGCCTTCACCGAGGACATGATCCTCAAGGCCCCCAGCCGCAACATCATGAACCAGCTGGCCCGCAGCGTGCTGGCCCTGTATTCCTATGACGAGACCGCGCGGACGATACCTCGCTCGAAAACGTCCTGCGGCAGTCCATCGGCCTCATCGCGCGCTTCCCGCTCATCGCGGCGAACGCCTTCGCCGCCAAGCGGCATTACTTTGACGGCAAATCCCTCATCCTGCACAATCCGGAGCCGGAGCTCAGCGTGGCGGAGAATATCCTGCGCATGATCCGCCCGGATGAGGCCTACACGCCGGAGGAATCGCATCTGCTCGACCTCATGCTCATTCTCCACGCCGAGCATTCCAGCAACAACTCCACCTTTGTCTGCCGCGCCATGACCTCGTCCGGCACCGATACCTACAGCGCCATTGCAGGCGCAGTCGGCTCGCTGAAGGGCCCGCTGCACGGCGGCGCGAATGCCAAGGTCATGCAGATGTTCCGCGATATCCGCGCCCACGTCGGCACCGCGCCGACTGACGACGCCCTCGGCGCTTATCTCGATCAGATCCTCGACGGCGAGGCGGGCGACCGCTCCGGCAAGATCTACGGTCTGGGCCACGCGGTCTATACCATGTCCGACCCGCGCGCGGTGGTCATCAAGAAATACGCCGCCGCGCTTGCCCGCGACAAGGGCCGGGCCGACGATCTCGAGCTCATGGAGCGCGTTGAGGAGCTCGGCATCCGGAAGATCATGACGCGCAAGCACCAGTCGATCCCCATGTGCGCGAACGTCGACCTCTATTCCGGCCTCATCTACAGCATGCTGGATATCCCGGAGGATCTGTACACGCCGCTGTTCGCCACGGCCCGCATCGCCGGCTGGTGCGCGCACCGCCTCGAGGAGCTTGCCACCGGCAACCGCATCATGCGCCCGGCCTACCGCGCCATGCTCATGAAGGTCCCGTACGTCCCCGTGGAAGCCCGCGAATAAAAAGCAGCCGCAGCCCCCGACAGGGGCTGTGGCTGTGTTTTATATGCTTCATTCATCAATTTTTACGATATCCACCGCGGATTCCAGCAGCAGATTGATCAGCTCGTTGCGGGAGCGATTCGACTTTGCGGACAGCGCGTCCAGCCGCTCAAGCAGCGTTTCTTTCATGCGCACAGATACGATCCGGTAACCATCGTCTCCCTTGCGTGGAAGCTTTTTTGTGATCCTGATTTCTTCTGCCATATGCTCACCTCATTGTGCTTAGTTTACCTTGACAGAAGATGAAATAATATATTAAAATTATATAGGCAAATATATAGTACAAATATATATTCATATGAGGCGGGCGCGATGATGAGCAATGCATTTGAAGCCGCGTTTGACGCGTTTCTGGAGCGGCGGGAGTACGACGAGGCACAGCAGGCGCAGTTTGCGCTGGTCCGGGCGGCCTTTCTGGCGGGCTGGCTGGCCGCCGGCGGCGACAGGCCGCAGCAGGCGCGGCTGTTTGAGGTCCTGCGGCCCGAAAAAGACGAATGACCCGCGGGCGTGCCCGCGGGTCTTGCTGTCGGGGCAGTACCGCGTAATTGCGTCTGCTGCCTTAAATCTTTTTTGGCTGCTTGTCGAAGCCGTGGACCCAGTCGGAGAAGTGGTAGTAGAGGAAGTAGACGATCGAGCTGAGCGACCAGGTGATGGGGTAGGCCATGTAGATATACTGGATCTCGTGGATGATGCGCATGACGATGGTGATATACGTGATCCGGACCACGCACCAGAACAGCAGCATGATGACCATCGGCACGAAGGCCTTGCCCGCGCCGCGGCAGATCGACGCGACGGCGTGGGAGTAGGCGAGCAGGCAGAAGAACAGCGCGGTCGTGCGCATCTGCCGCGTGCCGAGGGCGATGACGTCCGGCGTGGGGCTGAAGAAGGCGACGAGCTGCGGCGCGAGCAGATACATCGTCACGCCGATCAGCTCCGCGATGACGACGGAGGCGATGATGCCGAAGCGCGAACCCTGCTTGGCGCGGTCGTGCAGGCCGGCGCCGAGATTCTGGCCGACGAAGGTCGTCAGCGCCATGGTGAAGCTCGTGACGGGCAGGAAAGCGAACCCCTCAAGCTTGGAATACGCGCCGTAGGCGGCCATGGCGACCTTGCCAAAGGAGTTGATGTTGGACTGCACGATGACGTTGGCAAAGCCGATGACAGAGTTCTGCACGCCGGAGGGCAGGCCGTAGCGGACGATCTGGCCGAGCATTTCGCCGTCGATGCGCAGCTCCTTCGGCTTCAGCTGATAGATCGTGCCCTTTTTCATCAGATGGATGAGGCACAGCACCATGCTCACGGCCTGCGAGATGGTCGTGGCGACGGCCGCGGCCCACACGCCCCAGCCGAAGCCGCCGATGAACAGCAGATCGAGCACGATATTGGTCAAAGACGAGATGATGAGGTAATAGAGCGGCCGCTTGCTGTCGCCAAGCGCGTTCATGATGCTCGTGCACATGTTGTACATGACGACGGCCAGCACGCCGAAGAAATAATACTGGAAATACGCGATCGCGTCCGGCAGGACCTCCGGCGCGGTGCCCATCCAGCGCAGGAACGTCGGCGTCAGCAAAACGCCCACGACGGTCAGCACGGTGCCGCTGAGCAGACCCAGCATCACGTCGGTATGAATGGGCCTTGGATACGTGGCCATAGTCGCCCGCGCCGAAGTACCGCGAGATCGTGACGCCTGCGCCCATGGAAAGCCCCGTAAAGAAGCTGATGAGCAGGAAGATGAGGGGCCCGGACGCACTGACGGCCGCCAGCGCCTCATCGCCGAGAAACCGGCCGACGATCAGCGCGTCCGCCGTATTGTAAAGCTGCTGAAAGACCTGACTGAGGAACACGGGCACGGCAAACTGCGTGATCAGCTTCCACGGACTGCCTTTCGTCATATCCAGCGTACTTCCGCCCAAGGAGCATCCTTCCCTTCTGTGCAGCGTCAACTGACGCGATATTTATCCGTAAAAAAATACCGCGTCGACCGCGGTATAATTCAGCATAACAGAAATACAGACAAAAAGCAAGCCATTGTCTTCTAGACACATACAAAGGAGGTAAGAAGTAATCGTGAATAGGGAATAAGTGATGTGTGCCGCAAAGCGGCATGTTTTCCATTCGCTGTCGGAGCCAGCACCACACTTCTTCATGATTCCTTATTACCTGTTCCCCCGATCTGTCTATCCTGTTTTTGACACGTAAAAAGCGGGGGGACCTGTGAGGTCCCCCCGCTTTGGAGCTTTTTCAGCTGCGGATCAATACATGCCGCCGCCCATGCCGCCCTGGGCTGCTGCGGCCGCCATTGCGGCGTCAGCCTTAGGATCGGGCTTGTCGGCGACCAGAGACTCGGTCGTCAGCACGCAGGAGGCGATGGACGCCGCGTTCTCCAGCGCGGTACGCGTGACCTTGGTCGGGTCGACGATGCCGGACGGGATCATGTCGCAGTAGGTCTCGGAATAGGCGTTGTAGCCATAGCCGACCTTGCGGCTCGAGCGGATCTTGTCGTAGACGATGGAGCCGTCGACGCCGGCGTTCTCCGCGATCTGGCGGATCGGGGCCTGCAGGGCGCGGGCAATGATCTGCGCGCCGGTCTTCTCATCGCCGGAGAGCTTGGCAACCAGCTTCTCGACTGCCGGGATGGCGTTGACGTAAGCGGTGCCGCCGCCGGCGACGATGCCTTCCTCAACAGCCGCACGGGTCGCGTTCAGAGCGTCCTCGACGCGGAGCTTCTGTTCCTTCATGGCCACTTCGGTCTGTGCGCCGACCTTGATGACGGCAACGCCGCCGGACAGCTTGGCAAGACGCTCCTGCAGCTTTTCCTTGTCGTAGTCGGAGGTGGTGACGGAGATGGTGTTCTTGATCTCGGCGATGCGGGCCTTGATCTCGTTGGCGTCACCAGCGCCGTCGACGATGACGGTGTTGTCCTTGGTGACCTTGATCTGGCGGGCCGTGCCGAGGTCGGTGATCTGCGTGTCGGGCAGGTTCATGTTGAGCTCGGAGGAGATGTAGGTGCCGCCCGTCAGGATGGCGATATCCTTGAGCATTTCCTTGCGGCGGTCGCCGAAGCCGGGTGCCTTGACGCACACGCAGGTGAAGTTGCCGCGCAGACGGTTGACGAGCAGGGTAGCCAGCGCGTCGCCCTCGACGTCCTCGGCGATGATGACGAGCTTCTTGCCGGTCTTGACGATCTGCTCGAGCAGGGGCAGGATCTCCTGAATGGAGGAGATCTTCTTGTCGGTGATGAGGATATACGGATCGTCGATGACGGCTTCCATCTTGTCGGTATCGGTGACCATGTAGGGGGAGATATAGCCGCGGTCGAACTGCATACCTTCGACGACCTCAAGGCCCGTCTCGGCAGTCTTGGATTCCTCGATGGTGATCACGCCGGACGCGCCGACCTTATCCATGGCCTCGGCGATCAGCTTGCCGACGGACTCGTCGCCGGAGGAGACGGCGCCGACTCTTGCGATGTCGTCGGAGCCCTTGATGATGGTCTCGGAGTTTGCCTTGATGGTGTCGATGGCGGTCACAACGGCCTTTTCCATGCCCTTGCGCATGACCATCGGGTTCGCGCCGGCGGCGACGTTCTTCAGGCCCTCACGGATGATGGCCTGCGCGAGAACGGTCGCGGTCGTGGTGCCGTCGCCTGCGATATCGTTCGTCTTGGTTGCGACCTCGCGGATAAGCTGCGCGCCCATGTTCTCAAACGCGTCCTCGAGCTCCATATCTTTTGCAATGGTCACGCCGTCGTTCGTGATGAGCGGAGCGCCGAACTTCTTGCCCAGCACCACGTTGCGGGCCCTTCGGGCCCAAGGTGACTTTACGGTATTGGCGAGCTGGTCGATGCCGGACAGCAACGGGCCTTGCGGGCCTCTTCGCCATAAACAATCTGCTTTGCCATAAGAATTGCTTCCTTTCAATCAAACACGAATTATTCTACAACTGCCAGAATGTCGGCCATCTTGACGATGACGTAATCTTCGCCGTCGAGCTTCAGCTCCTGGCCCGCGTACTTGCCAGTCACGACCTTGTCGCCCTTCTTGACGGTGACCTTGACGTCGTCGGTGCCCGAACCTGCGGCGTCACTTCTGCAATCACGGATTTTTTCCTTGGTGGCGGTGGAAGGATGATGCCGGATGCGGTCTTTTCCTCCCAGCTGCCCTGTCGCTTCTGACTACCGCTAACTATATAATAACCGGACGCGGGGAAAAGTCAGGGAGTATTTTTGCGGCAAATTTATTGACCAGACTGTGAAAATTTTTCGCGTGATAGCTCAGCCCCTTCGGATAAGCGGGATCGCGTGCGGCACGACCTCGTTTCGCGTCCCGTCGTGGCGGAGCAGCCTCGCCGTCGACGTGACGACCGACCTGCTCGCCCGCAACCTGAAAGCGCAGCGACCGGCACCATCGGGCGTGGCGGATCAGCCCGGTATTTCGGCAGCGGCTTCCCTTCTGCAATGGCCGATCACAGAGGCGACCTGCGGCAAGAGCTGGCAACGCTTTCGACCACCAGCACGTCGCGAAGTCCGCTCGTTCCGGCTCCGCCTCCGGGTCGGGTTGAAGCCGCCGCTCGCCCACCGGCCGCGTTGCAGATGCGAGATCTGACGATGGCGTCTGTCCGGAGAGCACCTCGCCGAATCCAGCGTGACACGCGCATGGTCCGCCGACAGCCCGTGCACCACAGCGATCGCTCAGCGCGATACGAATGTTGCATCGGATGAGACGAATTATGCTTTCCGGCGCTCAGCAGCCGCTCGATGGTGAAGGCGGCTTTATTCTGCCGCGCGATCTTTGGACGCGCCGCGCCGGAGCTGCCTGGTGACGTCACCGCCGTGCGCTCTTTCGTGGACAGCCGATCACGCTGCTGATGCCTCGTTGAGCGTGCTGCCCGCTGCCGCAGGCGTAGAGGCAACCTCGCCGGCGGCAGTCGCTGCGCGAGCTTTCCGCGTCGCTGGCGCTGGGAGCAGTTTCGAGCACGCGCTGCGTGGCAACAAACGCGCTGATCAGCTTGCGGTGGAAGTTTCGGTGTCGTGATTTTCTCGCGGCGGGGATTCGCCATCAAAATTCCGCAAAGTCATAGCGAACATTCTTTTCGTCTTATCATCCGACGATCAGTAGTGGCATGCACACGTTGCAGCCGGCCGCCAGAGCTTGTGTTTTGGACTGGCCTGCCTGCCGAAGGTAATGCTCGAACCCGGTTCGAGGAGATGATGGCTTTTTTTCCAGCCGTCGGCATTTGAGATGCCGGCTTGAACGCCAGCCGCTGTTGCGCTGTGTCGAGCATCCGTCGGGCGGGTTGTGACGAGTATGCCTTGTTCGTGGCAGGCGTCATTCGTGGCCCGCCTTCGCGTCTTCGATGAGCGTCGACGCCTGCGCCTGCGCGCGCGTTCTGTTGCGCGATTCCTCGAGTGAAGCTTGGGTCATTGTCGGTTTCTCGGGGATGGGTACCCTCGCGGTATTTGCGGTCGAGCGCTTTGCGGTTGCTGCCACCAGACGGTTCGGCACGTATTATTTCTGAGCCAGTTGAAATCGGTTCAGCGGCGCGCGGTTCGCGGCGCGATCATCGCCGCCTCGATGCAGATGGATTACGAGCCGTGAACGGATCCAGAAGAAATCCCGCGCGCGGTGGCGGTTAAAGGATTCACCATGGCGCCATCGTCTCGTGCAGCGGCGCAGAGATTGCCTCGTGTGTAGCCGTGCTTTTGTGCAGGTCACGCCGGGGTGGTCGTGAAACAGTTCATGACCTTCGTTATGGAAAAGCGCAGCTGGTAGCCACCGGTTCCGGCATCCAGCCGTTGCCCAGCCGTCGCTGCCTTTTTTGACGATGGCCTGGCAGTCTGGCACGGGTGCAGCTGGTTGTTTGTTGTAGTTCCTTGACGGATTGGATAACCGCCGAGCGGTGGCCTTGGCGCCGGAACAGGCTCTTTCAAAGCTGTGCGCGTCGAACCCACAGCAGGATCATCACGCGCTCGCCCAGGCAGAGTGTTCGCTCGCCATGGCGGCGAAATCGCCCTCAAAAAACGCGCCGCCTCGACCCGGACGTTCGAAGCCCAGCCGCCGCAGCTGTCGCCGACCAGCCCTCCAGCCCGAACAGACACGGTACGCAGAAAGTCATAGTTTCCATGTTCGATCTCAAAATCTATAGTAATATCGGTCTGCCTGGGAAATCGCGCGCAAATAGCGAAACGTATCTGTTACGTTTTGTAAATATGAGGAAAACTTTATATTTATTGCAGTGACAAGCCGGAAGAATCCGTTATACTGGATCCAGACAGGAAAGGGAGTGGCTTAGTTATGAGTGATCGATGGTTTATCGCCATTTCATCGCGCTCTGTGAGGCGGCGACGGTCGCGCTGGTCTCGGTCTGGTTCATCGGCGGCACGCAACGGAAACCAGCGCCAAATGAG
>VOFK01000397.1_pt1 | contig 93181 bp, 92 predicted proteins | sample 5384121 | NCBI WGS metagenome assembly VOFK01 (sample SAMN12384730, study PRJNA508395) | human gut metagenome | isolation source: healthy gut J | host: Homo sapiens
GCCGCCGGTGCGGGCGGCGTGCTGGGCACGATGACCTTCGATGTGACCGGCGCGCAGGAAGGCGACCTGCCCGGCCAGCCGGAGGAGGGCGCAGCGCTCGGCAGCACCGACCAGCTTGCCAGCCCCACCGTCACAGCGGTCTTTGCCCGGGGGGCTGACGGCAGCCTTGCCGCCGAGAGCGATGTCACCGTGCAGTTCGATATGACAAAGTTTACCGAGCCCGGCGTCTACTACTACCGCCTGACCGAGCGCGACCCCGGTATTGCGGGGCTGACCGCCGCCCCCGCCTACCTGCTGAGGGCCCGTGTCGTCAATGCGGATGCCGCCGACCCCAACGGGACGAGCTTTAAGATCGACTATGCCGCGCTGGCACCGCTGGCGGGCGGGGACAAGGTGGATTTTATCGCAAACAGCTACACGACCTACGCGCTCTCACTGACCAAAAGACTGGCCGGTAATTTTGCCGACTACGGCGACAGCTTTGACTTTACCCTCACGCTGCAGGACCCCGATGCCGAAAAGCACATGGCGTCCGTGACGGTCCGCACCGGCGAGGCCGGGGGCGCGCTGACCGGGGAGGGCACGGTGCTGAGCTTTGATGCGAACGGCAAGGCAACCATCACCGAGACGATCCGCGCGGATCAGAAAATCGAGGTCACCGGCCTGCCGGAGGGCGCCCTCTACACGATCGCGGAGGGCGGCGATGATGCCGCCAAGTACACGACCGACTGGGCTACACCCACCGGCACGGTGGAGGATACCCCCACGCTGGCGCAGCGCGCCATGACGGCTGCGGATACCGACATCACCGTGACGAACACCCGCGAGGCAGCGGCCCCCACCGGCCTGCTGCTGGATGCTGCGCCCTACGGTGCCATGCTGGCGCTGGCCGCAGGCAGCGGCGCGGTGTTCTTCCGCAAGCGCCGCCGCGGCCGCTGATGCTGCGGGCGGCGGCCCGGCTGGCCCGCGCGGGCAGCGCGGTCGTCAGCCCGGCGGCGGGGCTGCTTATGCTGGCGCTGCTCGCCTTCGGCGGGTTTGCCCTCTGGCAGGACGCTGCCGTCAGCCGCGGGGCCTTTGCGGGGGCGGAGCTGCTGCACTACAAGCCCGCCGTGCTGGCGGCGGACAACCCCACCCTGGCCGAGCTGCAGGCCCGCAACCTCGATGTCTGCGGCTGGCTGACCATTGACGGCACGAATATCGACTACCCCTTTGTGCAGGGGGCCACGAATATGGATTACATCAACCGCGATGTCACGGGGGCGTTTTCGCTGTCCGGCTCGGTCTTTCTCGACAGCCGCTGCGCCGCCGGGCTGACCGACCCCTACACGCTTATGTATGGCCACCACATGGAAAACGGCGCAATGTTCGGCGATGTGGCCGCCTTTGCGCAGGCGGATTTCTTTGCCGCCCACACGACCGGCAGCGTAAGCCTGCCCGATGCGGCCTACACCGTGGAGCTGTTCGCCTGCCTGCGTACCGATGCCTACGACAGCGCCGTCTATGACCCCGCGCGGTACCAGACCGGCGTGCAGCCGCTGCTGGATTATCTGGCGGCCAACGCCGTGCAGCAGCGCCCCAGCAGCGCCGATGCACAGGCGGGCATCCTTGCGCTGTCCACCTGCGCCGGGGCCGAGACAAACGGCCGGGTGGTGGTGTTCGGGTGGCTGCACCCTGTTAAAAAAGGAGATGAAATGCAATGAGGTATGCCACAACGGCCCTGCGGTGCTGGCTGACGGCAGCGGCCCTGCTGCTGGCGCTGTGCTGCCCGCTGCCGGTTTTTGCGGCGCGCGCGGGGGCGGTGCTGCCCGTGACGGTGCGCACCGAGGGCGCGGCCACCGATGCCGCCTGCGTGGTGAGCATCACGCCGCTGGACGCTGCGCCCGCCCCGGCGCAGGCATCGCTGACGATACAGGGCAGCGGCACGGTGTATTTTACCGGCTTTGCCTTTGATGCACCGGGGGACTACCGCTACACCGTCACACAGACGGGCAGCGGCCGGCCGCATACGGTGTACGACACCCACAGCTACACCGTGACCATCCGCGTGACGGGCCGTCCCGGCGAAGGCCTGAATACGGAATTGTGGGCGGTGCGCAGCGGCGAAACCGCCAAGGCGGATAGCGTGAAGTTTACCAACCGCTATGACCCGCCCGCAGACGAGGCGAAAACCACCGTGGCGCGGCCCGCCAAGAGCACCGCCGCCCCGGCGCCACGCACGGCCAAGGGCAGCGCCGCACCCGCCCTGCCCCAGACCGGCGATGCCTTCCCCGTGGAGGCGCTGGCCGCCGCGCTCTGCGCCGGGCTTGTGGGCTTTGCCACAGCCTGGTCAAAGCACCGGTAAGCCTGCCTCGGCGGTCACAGATTGGTCATAATCTTTACAATTCGTCCCGTTTGATAAAATTCTTATCAAACGGGATTTTTTGCTGATTGTAACCGGGGTGCGGCGTGGGTATACTAAAGCCATACCAAACAAACGGCGGCGGGCCGATGCAGGCAGCAAGCCCCATGTCCATCCCGCAACGCCGCATACCCATGACACAGGAGGTAGCGTTATGTATTATTCCAGCGGTAACTATGAAGCCTTTGCAACGCCCAAAAAGCCGGACGGCGTGGACGGCAAGTCCGCGTATCTGGTCGGCTCCGGTCTGGCAGCACTGTCTGCGGCCTGCTATCTGGTCCGCGATGCCCAGATGAAGGGCGAGCATGTCCATATTCTGGAGAAGGACCCCATCCCCGGCGGTGCCTGCGATGGCTACAAATATCAGGACATCGGCTATGTCATGCGCGGCGGCCGTGAGATGGACAACCACTTTGAGTGCATGTGGGATCTGTTCCGCTCCATTCCGTCCATCGAGGACGAGAACCACACCGTTCTGGATGAGTACTACTGGCTGAACAAGGCCGACCCCAACTACAGCCTCTGCCGCGCCACCCGCAACCGCGGTGAGGACGCCCACACCGACGGCAAGTTTGGTCTGTCCGACAAGGCCGCCATGGAGATCATGAACCTGTTCATGTCCCCCGATGAGAAGCTGTACGACAAAAAGATCACCGACTTCTTTGACGATGAGGTGCTGAACTCCAACTTCTGGATGTACTGGCGCACGATGTTCGCCTTTGAGAACTGGCACAGCGCGCTGGAGATGAAGCGCTATCTGCAGCGCTACATCCACCACATCGGCGGTCTGCCCGACTTTACGGCGCTGCGCTTTACCCGCTACAACCAGTATGAGTCGATGATCCTGCCCATGGTCAAGTACCTCGAGGGCTTCGGTGTCCAGTTCCACTACGACACCAAGGTCACGAACATCGCCTTCGACTGTGCCGGCGGCAAGAAGCAGGCCACCCGCATCGACATCCTCCACAACGGGCAGGAAGAGTCCATCGACCTGACCGAGAACGACCTCGTCTTTATCACGAACGGCGGCTGTGTCGAGAACTCGACCATCGGCAGCCAGAACACCCCCGCTGAGTTCAAGCCTGAGCTGAAGGAGGGCGGCGGCTGGGACCTGTGGCGCAAGATCGCCGCGCAGGACCCGAGCTTCGGCCATCCCGACAAGTTCTGCTATGACCCCGAGCTGTCCAACTGGATGAGCGCCACCATCACAACGCTGGACCAGCGCATTGTGCCCTATATCAAGAAGATCTGCAAGCGCGACCCGTTCAGCGGCAAGGTCGTCACCGGCGGCATCGTCACAGTCACCGACTCCAACTGGCTGCTGAGCTGGACGCTGAACCGTCAGCAGCAGTTCCGCGACCAGCCCAAGGATCAGCTCTGCGTCTGGGTCTACGGCCTGTTCACCGACAAGCCGGGCGACTATATCAAGAAGCCGATGCGCGACTGCACCGGCAAGGAGATCTGCATGGAGTGGCTGTACCACATCGGTGTGCCCGAGGATCAGATCGAGGATATGGCGACCAACAGCGCCAACACCGTGCCCTGCATGATGCCGTATATTGACGCGTTCTTTATGCCGCGCGCCGCCGGCGACCGCCCCGACATCGTACCCGAGGGTGCTGTGAACTTTGCGTTCCTCGGCCAGTTTGCCGAGACCGCCCGCGACACGATCTTCACGACCGAGTACTCCATCCGCACCGGCATGGAGGCTGTCTACACCCTGCTCAATGTGGACCGCGGCGTGCCCGAGGTCTGGGGCAGCGTCTATGACATCCGCTGCCTGCTGGACGCCACCGTCAAGCTGCGCGACGGCCGCAAGATCACCGATATGGAGATGCCGCTCGTCGGCAAGCTCGCCATGAAGGAGGCCCTCAAGAAGATCGAGGGCACCGAGGTCGAGAAGCTGCTGAAGGAATACAATGTAATCTAAGCAACAGAACACAATGCGGGGGGCTGTCCGATTGGGACAGCCCCCGCGCTTATGTCAAGGCCCCCCGCAGAGGGAATAGGGAACCGGCGTTTCCCGGGCAAACGGCACTGCGGCGTAATTTACAAAATGTTCATACGAAAAACATAGTTTTTTAGCAGTTTCCCTGTACTATATAGGCACAGGGTCACGGAGCCGCAACCGTGATTCTGGAACATGATTCCTCCTCACACAAACCGATACCCCAAGCCCCCATCCGGAGCCGCAACCGGATGGGGGCGATTTTTGTCTGCGTATATTTATTTGTCGATGCGGCAGGCGTTCAGGGATTTGGTGATGTCCCCATGGATCAGGGTCGATACGCGCTCCACAAGGGCGGCGGGGTCCTCCTTCATGCCGGTGCGCACCCATTCCAGCGTCAGGCCGACAAAGGCGTACTTATAAAAATCGGCGATGAACTCCTTGTCCTCCTCGCGCACCGTCATGCCGGCAGCCTTCTCCTCCACCACGCCGATCATCAGATCGTAGGTCACGCGGTAGAGGTAGCTCTCGATATGCTCGCGGCTGATCGAGTGGTAGACATTCGTAAAAAACACCTTGTCCCGCTGCACGGCCTGCAAGATCTGCAAAAAGCCCTGCTGCCAGGTGTCGTAGGTCTTTTGCCCGGCCAGCGCGCGGGTGGCATTCTCGATGCAGGCCCATTCGACCAGATCGTAGATGTCCTTAAAATGGTAGTAGAAGGTCATGCGGTTGACGCCGCAGTGCTCGGTCAGGTCGGTCACGGTGATTTTGTCCAGCGGCTTTTCAGCCAGCAGCTCTTTCAGCGATGCGACCAGCGCGCGTTTTGTCATCTGGGACATGGGTGCGTTCTCCTTGTTATAAGCGTTACGGCGGATGCGGGGTATCGGGTACGCCGCCCCCTGCAACCGTAGGGGCGGATTCCATATCCGCCCGTGGCCGTTTGCGGCAATATCACTATTATAAAAGAAGATTATGAATTTTTAAACCCCGTTTGCGGTGGGGGCGGGAATGTGGTATAACGGTACTATATTATATAAGGATGTGACCTCCATGCCTGAAATGTTAGATATAGTCGATGAAAACGGCATCCCCACCGGCCGCAGCGTGCCGCGCACCGTGGCCCACGCCGAGGGGCTGCGCCACCGCACCAGCCATGTCTGGATCGTGCGGAAAAAGAACGGCGCAGTGCAGGTGCTTTTGCAGATGCGCTGCGCCGCCAAGGATTCCTACCCCGGCTGCTATGATATATCCTCGGCCGGGCATATCCCGGCGGGGGATGAGTTTGTCGGCTCGGCCCTGCGGGAACTGAAGGAGGAGCTGGGCGTGACCGCCGCCCCCGCCGACCTGCATGAGTGCGGCCTGCGCCGCTTCCGCTTTGAAAGCGTCTTTCACGGCAGACCGTTTAAGGACAATCAAGTCAGCAGGGTGTTTTGCCTCTGGCTGGACAAAGAGGCCGAGGACTTCACCGTGCAGCGGTCGGAGATCGACTATGTGAAGTGGTTTGATCTGGACGAGGCGATCCGCGCCGTGGATGAGGGGACGATACCGAACTGCATCTTCCCGGAGGAGCTGGGGATGGTGAAAGAGTTTGTGGCGGGGGCGAAGGGGTAAAGCCCCTCCGGTCATCGCTTCGCTCGACCACCTCCCCACTTGCGTGAGGGAGGCTTTCACGCGGGCGAAGCCCGCGCCCCCTCCGGGGGAGCTGGCCGAGCTTGCGAGGCCTGAGGGGCTTTGCCGCTTTTCCGCCAGCACCACCCCGTGTTGCGAAAACTGCAATTTTGTGTTGCTCATTGCGGAAAACCGTGCTATAATACCCGTATCGGTGCTGTGTATACATACATGCCTGTATATTTTTGCAGGTATCCGCTGCATAAACGCATAACTATTCAGCAACCTGCCTAAAACAAACCGGAATATAGAAAATCCTTTGGCAGGTTTGCCCTCTTGCAAAATGTATAAAAGAGCGTATAATATACAGCAATGAATGAATAAATATTCAAGACAAACGGCAAGCAACATACCCCGGGCGTCTTGATGAAGAAACAGAGAGGGGAACTCATCATGAAAAAGGATAAGAAGGATATTAAAAAGGTAGTTCTGGCGTACTCCGGCGGTCTGGATACCTCCATCATCATTCCCTGGCTGAAGGAAAACTACAACAACTGCGAGGTCGTTGCGGTTTCCGGCGATGTGGGGCAGGGCACCGAGCTGGACGGTCTGGAGGAGAAGGCCCTCAAGACCGGCGCCTCCAAGCTGTATGTGCTGGACCTGAAGAAGGATTATGTGGAAAACTACATCTGGCCCTGCCTGAAGGCCGACGCCAAGTACGAGGATTACCTGCTGGGCACCTCCCACGCGCGTCCCTGCATCGCCGCCGCACTGGCCGACATCGCCAAAAAGGAGAACGCCGATGCCATCTGCCACGGCTGCACCGGCAAGGGCAACGATCAGGTCCGTTTTGAGCTGACCCTCAAGGCTCTCGCCCCCGATATGGCCATCATCGCCCCGTGGCGTGAGTGGAGCATCAAGAGCCGTGACGAGGAGATCGACTACGCCGAGGCGCATAACATCCCCCTGAAGATCAACCGCGAGACGAACTACTCCAAGGATAAGAACCTCTGGCACCTCAGCCATGAGGGCCTTGATCTGGAGAAGCCCCTCTCTGGAGCCGCAGTACAATAAGCCCGGCTTCCTTGAGCTGGGCGTCTCCCCCGAGCAGGCCCCCGACAAGCCGACCTATGTCAAGATCCACTTTGAGAAGGGCATCCCCACCGCCGTGGACGGCAAGGAGATGGAAAGCGTTGCGCTGGTCGAGTACCTGAACAAGCTGGGCGGCGCCAATGGCATCGGCCTGCTGGATATTGTCGAGAACCGTCTGGTCGGCATGAAGAGCCGCGGCGTCTATGAGACCCCCGGCGGTGCCATCCTGTACAAGGCCCACGATGTTCTGGAAACCATCACGCTGGACAAGGAGTCGATGCACTTCAAGGCACAGCTGGCACAGAAGATGGGCGAGCTGGTCTACAACGGCCAGTGGTTCACCCCGCTGCGCGAGGCCATCAGCGCCTTTACCGATGACCTGCAGAAGACCGTCACCGGTGATGTGACCCTGAAGCTGTACAAGGGCAACATGATCAACGCCGGCGTCACCAGCCCGTACACCCTGTACGATGAGCAGACGGCCTCCTTCGGCGAGGATGATGATTACAATCAGGCAGACGCCAACGGCTTTATCAACCTGTTCGGCCTGCCCATTGCCGAGCGCGCCAAGCTGGCCAAGAACTGGCCCGCACAGGACTGATTTATAAGCGAACGAACGCCGAATAAGCAACCGCCAAGGGGCGCGGCAACCCTTTGGCGGTTTTGGCGTTACTATTAAAAAGGCAAAGCCTTTGCCCCCGCAGGTGTCGGAGCGCAACCGCCGTAGGGCGGCTTTAGCGCGTAGACTGAAGGTGGCCGAGCGAAGTGAGGCCGGATGAGGGGCGGCGCGCCCGCGATTGCCCATGAATGGGTCGTGTCGGCAGGTCCCTCATCAGTCCGCTTCGCCGGACAGCTTCCCCCAAGGGGGAAGCCTTTAGAAAACGGAGGAAAAACTTATGCCCCAACTTTGGCAGGGCCGGGCCAGTAAGGCCGTTGACAGCCGCGTAAACGATTTTAACTCCTCCATCCGCTTTGACGCGCGGATGATCGAGCAGGATATTCAGGGCAGCCTCGTCCACTCGGCCATGCTGGGCAGACAGGGCATCATCTCCCCAACAGGATGTGGACGATATTCACAAAGGCCTGCACTCTATTTTGGACGATCTGCACAGCGGCGCGCTGGAGATCGACCCCAATGCCGAGGATGTACACACCTTTGTGGAGCAGACGCTGACCGCCCGCGTTGGTGACGCCGGCAAGCGGCTGCACACCGGGCGCAGCCGCAACGATCAGGTCGCGCTCGACATCCGGCTCAACCTGCGCGCCGCAAGCGAGCATATTCAGGGGCAGATAAAGAACTGATCACCGTGCTGTGCGACCAGGCCGAGAAGGGCGCGGGCTATGTCATGCCCGGCTACACCCATCTGCAGCGCGCCCAGCCGGTCACCTTCGGCCATCAGCTGATGGCCTACGCATGGATGCTGCTGCGCGATCTGGGCCGCCTGCAGGACGCCACCCGCCGCATGGACGCCGAGTGCCCGCTGGGCTCGGGCGCACTGGCCGGCACGACCTACCCGCTCGACCGCTTCTATACGGCTGAGCAGCTCGGCTTTGCCGCCCCCTGCGGCAACTCAATCGACGGCGTGTCCGACCGTGATTTCTGCATTGAGCTGTGCAGCGCCATGGCCACCTGCATGATGCACCTTTCCCGCCTGAGCGAGGAGATCATCCTGTGGTGCAGCTGGGAGTTCAAGTTCATTGAGCTGGACGATGCGTTTACGACCGGCTCGTCCATCATGCCGCAGAAGAAAAACCCCGATGTAACCGAGCTGATCCGCGGCAAGACGGGGCGCGTCTACGGCGATTTGAACACGCTGCTCGTCATGATGAAGGGCATCCCGCTCGCCTATGACAAGGACATGCAGGAGGATAAGGAGGCCATTTTTGACGCGGTGGATACGCTGGAGCTTTGCCTGCGCACCGTCACGCCGATGCTGGCGACCATGACCCCGCTGCCCGCCAATATGCGCCGCGCCGCCGCCAAGGGCTTTATCAACGCGACCGACTGCGCCGACTACCTGACCAAGAAGGGCATGCCCTTCCGCGATGCGTACAAATGCACCGGCACGATGGTGGCGGCCTGTATCCGTGAGGGTAAGACGCTGGAGGAGCTGACGCTGGACGAGTTTAAGCAGTACAGCGACCTGTTTGCGGATGACGTGTATACCGCCATCGACCTGACCACCTGCTGCGAGGGCCGCACCAGCTACGGCGGGCCGACCAAGGCAAGCGTGCTGAAGCAGGTTGCGGATGTGAAGGGAAAGCTGGAATAAGATAAAAAAGATAATAGATAAAAAGAGAATAAAAAAATGTGGAGTTTTGGCCAAGGCCAAAACAAAAAACATACCGTAGGGGCGGATTCCATATCCGCCCGCGGCACCTGCCGTAAGCTGCACGGGCGCATATAGAATGCGCCCCTACGGAGGCAGAAAATTTTGAGCGGTGCGCAGCGCCGCGAACCACCAATTTTATTATCTATTATCTTTTATCTATTATCTAATAATCAGGGGTGCAAGTATGGGAAAGTACAAAATTTTCGTGGATGGAAGTTCCGGTACGACCGGGCTGCGGATTGCGGACCGGCTGGCGGAGCGGGATGAATTTGAAATTCTGAAAATTTCCGAGGCAGACCGCAAGGATGTCCGCGCCCGGGCGGCGGTCATCAATGAGAGCGACCTCTCGTTCCTCTGCCTGCCCGATGACGCCGCGCGCGAGGTCATGCCGCTGCTGCGCGAGGATGTGCGGATTCTCGACACCAGCACGGCGCACCGCACAGCGCCCGGCTGGGTCTACGGCCTGCCGGAGTTGCACGGCATCCGCGCGGCGGCTCTGCCTGCCGCCGCCCGCGTGGCGGTGCCCGGCTGCCATGCCACCGGCTTTATCGCACCCGTTGCGCCGCTGGTGGAGCGGGGGCTTATCCCCAAGGCTGCACACCTTTCGGTCACGAGCCTGACCGGTTACAGCGGCGGCGGCAAAAAGATGATCGCCGAGTACGAGGGCGAGCGCGTCAACACGGCGCTGAATGCCCCGCGCCCCTACGGTCTGGCGCTGCACCACAAGCATCTGCCGGAGATGACCGCCGTCACAGGGCTGGACACCGCGCCCAACTTTGTGCCGATCGTGGCCGACTACTACGCCGGTATGGAGACGATGATCCCTGCTGGATCTGGCGGCGCTCGGCATAACGGCGCAGGCGGTGGCCGATACGCTGGCCGACTACTACGCCGGGCAGGCGATGATACGGGTGCATCCGCTCGGCGAAGGAACGGACGGCGGCTTTCTGGCCGCCAACAAGCTTGCAGGCAAGGACACGCTGGAAATCTTCTGCCTTGCCAACCCGGACGGTACCCAGCTGCAGCTGATCAGCCTGTTTGATAACCTGGGAAAAGGCAGCTCCGGCACCGCCGTGCAGTGCATGAACCTGATGCTGGGGCTGGAGGAGACGAAAGGCTTAGCGCGATAAAGGCTTCCCCAGGGGCGGGGGGAAGCTGTCACCGAAGGTGACTGATGAGGGGCGAACTTTCCGAAGCAGCCTGTTCGCGGGCAATCACGGCAGACGCGCCCCTCATCCGGCCTCGTAAACTCGGCCACCTTCCCCCCAAGGGGGAAGGCTTAGATGTAAAGAGAGGGGGGGTACATACAATGAGCAACTTCAAATCTATTCCCGGCGGCATCTGTGCGCCGCAGGGCTTTTATGCAGCGGGTGTGCATTGCGGCATCCGCCACAACCACGCTAAAAAGGATCTGGCACTCATCAAGGCATCGGTGCGCGCGCGGGCGCGGGCTGCTATACCACCAACAAGGTCTACGGCGCACCCATCACAGTTGACCGTGAGCATCTTGCGGACGGCTACGCGCAGGCCATCGTTGTGAACAGCGGCAACGCCAACACCTGCGCGCCGAACGGCCTGCAGCTTGCGCGGGATACCTGCGGCCTTGTGGCCGAGGCACTCGGCATCCGCGCCGAGGATGCTGCCCTCCTCCACCGGCGTCATCGGGCAGGAGATGAGCATCGAGCCGTTTGCCCGCGGCATCCCCGAGGCTGCCGCCAAGCTGGCCGCCGATGAGGCAGGCAGCCATGACGCCGCCACCGCCATCATGACCACCGACACCCACCCCAAGGAGCTTGCGCTGGAGTTCACGGTGGACGGCAAGCCGGTGCGCATCGGCGCTATCGCCAAGGGTTCCGGCATGATCCACCCGAACATGGCCACGATGCTCCTCTTTATGACGACCGATGCTAAGGTCGCGCCGGCCACCCTGCAGAAGGCGCTCTCCACCGTTGTGCCCGCGACCTTCAACCAGATCTCGGTGGACGGCGATACATCCACCAACGACACCGTGCTGCTGCTGGCGTCCGGCCTGTCGGGTGCAGAAATCGTTGACGGTACGCCCGATTATGATACCTTCGTTGCCGCGCTGACCGAGGCCGCCGAGCAGCTCAGCCGTGAGCTGGCCGGGGACGGCGAGGGCGCGACCAAGCTGCTGGAATGCACCGTCACCGGCGCGCCCGACCTGCTGACCGCCCGCGCGGTGTCCAAGAGCGTCATCCACTCGACCTTGTTCAAGGCAGCCATGTTCGGTGCGGACGCCAACTGGGGCCGCGTGCTCTGCGCCATCGGCTACACGCCGGGGGACTTTGACATCAGCCGGACCTCGGTGCGGCTCAAGAGCAAGGCGGGCGAGGTGTTCGTCTGCGAGAACGCCGCCTACCACCCCTACAGCGAGGACGAGGCCGCCAAGGTGCTGCAGGAGGATGAGATCGATATCCTCGTTGACCTTGGCAGCGGCGACGCCACCGCCAAGGCCTGGGGCTGCGATCTGACCTATGATTATGTGAAAATTAACGGGGACTACAGAACCTGGATGAAAAAGGCTTCCCCAGGGGGGAAGCTGTCGGCGGCCGACTGACCGCCGACTGATGAGGGCAAACTTCCGCGCCGCAGCCCGTTCACGGGCAGCTACGGAAACGCCGCCCCTCATCCGGCGCTGCGCGCCACCTTCCCCCGCAGGGGAAGGCAAGGGTGTGGGATGTGGAGGAAACTATGAAAAACGAACAAATGGCCCTGCTTTTCAGCGAGGCTACGCCTTATATTCAAAAATACCACGGCAAGACGCTGGTGATCAAGTACGGCGGCAATGCCATGGTCAACGATGAACTCAAGCTTGCGGTCATGAACGACCTTGTCACGCTGACGCTGTTGGGCGTGCGCGTGGTGCTGGTACACGGCGGCGGGCCGGCCATCAACGATATGCTGAACAAAAAGGTCGGCAAGGAATCCCGCTTCGTCAACGGTCTGCGCTATACCGATGCCGAAACGATGGGCATTGTGCAGCAGGTGCTGGCCGGGCAGGTCAACAAGGATCTTGTTGCGCTGCTCAAGGGGCGCGGCGTCGGCCTTTGCGGCATGGACGGCCACATGATCATGTGCCGGCGCAAAACCGATGCCGACCTCGGCTTTGTGGGCGAGATCGAGCGGGTCAACACAACGCTGATCGACCACCTGCTGGCGGACAGTTTTATCCCGGTCATCGCCACGGTCGGCATGGATAAGAATGGCGTGCCCTACAACATCAACGCCGACACGGCGGCGGCTGAAATTGCGATTGCGCTGCACGCGGAAAAGCTCGTCAGCATGACGGATATTGTCGGCCTGCTCCGCAACAAAAACGATGAATCGACGCTGATCCCCGAGGTCGAGCTTTCCGAGATCGAGGGCTACAAGGCAGAGGGCGTCATCGCGGGTGGTATGCTGCCCAAGATCGAGGGCATGGCGGACGCTATCCGTCAGGGCGTGCATGAGGCGGTCATCATTGACGGCCGGATGCCGCACTCGATCCTGCTGGAAATGTTCAGCGACAGAGGCGCCGGCACGATGTTCTATCGGAGAGGAAACCGGTAAATGGCTTCCCCTTCGGGGAAGCTGTCAGCGGCCCCGCCCGCTGACTGATGAGGGCGAAGTGTTTGGCGCGGTCCCGCAAACGGGCAGCCGCAGGACACTTGCCCCTCATCCGCCCTTCGGGCCGCCTTCCCTCGAAGGGGAAGGCTTTTGCGTATGATAAAAAGGGGGTCACCCAATTGAATACCGAAAAAGTTATTTCCCGTGATAACGACTACATCCTCCCACCTACGCCCGCAGCCCGGTCGCGCTGGTGGCGGGCGAGGGCATGGTCGCGCGGGACGCCGAGGGCAGGCAGTACCTCGACTTTACCTCCGGCATCGGCGTCAATTCGCTGGGGTACTGCCACCCCGCATGGGTGCGCGCCGTAGCCGGGCAGGCGGCTGCCCTGCAGCACACCTCCAACCTGTATTATACCGAGCCGTGCGGTGCGCTTGCACAGGCGCTCTGCGCCCGCACCGGGCTGGATGCCGTTTTCTTCGGCAATTCGGGTGCCGAGGCCAACGAGGGTGCCATCAAGTGCGCCCGCAAATACAGCGTGGACACCTACGGCCCCGCCCGCAATAAGGTCATCACCCTCGTCAACTCGTTCCACGGCCGCACGCTGGCCACCCTGACCGCCACCGGGCAGGATGTGTTCCACCACGACTTCGGGCCGTTCCCCGCAAATTTTGACTATGTGCCCGCAGGTGACTTTGCCGCGCTGGAAAAGGCCGCCGATGCCAATACCTGCGCCGTCATGCTGGAGCTGGTGCAGGGCGAGGGCGGCGTTGTCGCGCTCGATGCGGATTATGTTGCCAAGGTCGCGGCGTTCTGCCGGGAAAAGGATATTCTCCTTATCGTGGACGAGGTGCAGACCGGCGTTGGGCGCACCGGGCGGTTTCTGGCGTGTGAGCATTTCGGCCTAAAGCCCGACATCGTCACGCTGGCCAAGGGGCTGGGCGGCGGTCTGCCGATCGGCGCGGTCGTGATGAGCCAAAAGGTGGCGGCTCATATGGGCCCCGGCTCCCACGGCTCGACCTTCGGCGGCAACCCGGTATGCTGTGCCGGTGCGCTGGCCGTGCTGGACACGATGGACGAGGCGTTTCTCGCGCAGGTCCGGGAGCGCGCCGCCCAGCTGCGCGCCGGGCTGGCCGCGCTGCCGCATGTGCAGCAGGTCAGCGGCCTCGGCCTGATGGTTGGCATCGAGCTTGCGGACGGCATCAAGGCCGCCGAGGTCCGCGCCGCCTGTGAGCGTGAGGGCCTGCTGGTGCTGACCGCCAAGACCCGCCTGCGGCTGCTGCCTCCGCTGATCCTGACCGCTGACGATGTCGCGGCGGCTCTTGCCACCCTGCGCCGGGTGCTGGAAAACACCCGCAGCTGAAGCCGCCCCCCCTTGACAGACATGGTATACTGGTTGTATTACTGCCAAGGGGGGGGAGAAAATGGCGAAAGAAACGCTGCAACAAAAAATAAAGCGGGTGCTGGGGCGGTTCACGCCGGGGCGCATCGCCGTTATCATGCTGGGCACGGCGATCCTGTCCTTCGGCATCCACAACATTCACCAGCGCACCGCCATCACCGAGGGCGGCATCATCGGGCTGGTGCTGCTCATCAACCATTGGCTGGGGGTGCCGGCCTCGATTGCCTCGCCCCTGCTGGATGCAGCCAGCTACGCGCTGGCGTTCAAGTTTCTGGGGTGGGACTTTCTGCTCTCGGCGGGTATTGCCAGCGTCAGTCTGGCCGGGTTTTACCGCCTCTGGGAGTGTCTGCCCCCGATGCTGCCCGACCTGACGCCCTACCCGCTGGCGGCGGCGCTGCTGGGCGGCGCATTTGTCGGCATCGGCGTCGGGCTGATCGTGCGGCAGGGCGGCTCCAGCGGCGGTGATGATGCGCTGGCGCTCGTCATCCACAAGCTGACCGGGTGGAAGCTCTCCCGCGCGTACCTTTTTACCGATCTGACGGTGCTGGTTGCATCGCTGTCCTACATTCCGGTGCGCCGCATCGCATTTTCGCTCGTCACGGTCACGGTGTCGTCCCTCCTCATCGACTGGGTGAAGGAGTACACCCCCAAAAACGGCAAAACAAATGTGTAAAAACGGTGGGAACGCTTGTACATGGGCCGGAATTGCGGTATAATAAAACCATTACCGCATAATTCCGGGTGCGGGTGCGGCGCAGCCTTGGCGTGCGCCCTGCCGCTGCCTGCGGGATTGCTGCGGAGATTTTCTGCAAAGCACCCAATGGAGGTTCACGATATGAAACTTACCCGCAAGCTTACGGCGCTGGCAATGGCGGTGCTGCTGGCCTTCACCCTGACTGCCTGCTCCCCCAAGGCGTGGGCACAGGACACCGTTGTCAAGCTGGTCAAGGCGATGGGTCTGGTCGAGGAGTCCGAGGATGACGACACCGATACCACCACCAAGGCTGCCGCCGGCGGCAGCGTGGAATTTCCCGAGGGGATGGACACCAGCGCGGCCCGCGTTGTGACCTACCCGCAGGATAACACGCTGTATGTCTCCTTCAACAGCATTGCCAACCGCTCCACCGAGTATTTTGTGGCGGGCGGCGACAGCATGACGGTGACCGGCTGCGCCACGACCGAGGCCAGCAACGAGAAATATATGTACTTTAAGATCGCGTTCTGGGAGCTGAGCGACGACAAGACCAGCACCAGCTATGTGCAGGGCTCGACGATCTACTACTGTGCGGACGGCAGCGCCTACCAGTACAATGTCACCGGCCTGACCCCAGGCAAGCAGTACAAGATCACGATCAGCTACGATAACGGCAACAAGTACTATGTCACCGGCGGCCCCTCAAGGTCGAGGGGCTGGGCAGCGAAGAGCTGAACACCTACGGCGAGGAAAGCACAAACAGCTGATAACACATACCGCCCGCGCCGCAGATGGCCGGGCGGTATTTTTTGAAGCACAGGAAAGTATACACAAAAGAGGACGGACGGGGACATCCCTGCCCGGCAGGTTGTACAACGAGAGAGGATTTTACACTATGGATAAAAAACAGCTGCGCAACACACTGCTGCTGATCTGCGCCGCCTTCATCTGGGGCACGGCCTTTGTGGCGCAAAGCGTCGGCAGCGGCTACATGGGGCGCATTACACCTTTTTGGCCAGCCGCAGCTGGCTGGCCTGCGTCTTTCTGCTGGGGATGCTGCTTGTGCGCCGCGCCGGGCAAGAAAAAGCGCGGCAGCGGCCTGCCCTTCTGGATCCACGGCAAAACGCTGGTGCTGGGCGGTATCTGCTGCGGCACGGCGCTGTTTGCGGCATCGGCGGCCCAGCAGATGGGCATCGGCACGACCAGCACCGCCAAGGCCGGCTTTATGACGGCGCTGTATGTGGTGCTGGTGCCGGTTGCGGGGGTCTTTCTGGGCAGCCGCCCCGGCATCAAGCTGTGGTGCTGCGTGGCGGTCAGCGTTGTGGGGCTGTACCTGCTCTGCCTTGCGGGGCGCGATACGCTCAGCCTGACCGGCGGCGAGTGGCAGCTGCTGCTCTGCGCCTTTTTGTTCACGGCGCAGATTCTGCTGGTGAACCACTTCAGCCCCAAGCTGGACGGCATCCAGATGAGCTTTGCGCAGTTCTTTGTGGTGGCGGTGCTCTCCACCGTGTTTATGTTCGTGTTTGAGACGCCGACCCTTGCCCGCTGCGCGGCGCGGCGGTGTCCATTGCCTACTGCGGCATTATGTCCAGCGGCGTGGCGTACACGCTGCAGATTGTCGGCCAGAAGGCCCTTGACCCGACCATCGCCAGCCTGGCCATGTGCCTGGAAAGCGTGTTCAGTGCCCTGGCTGGCTGGCTGATTCTGGGCGAAACGCTGAGCGCCGCCGAGCTGTGCGGCTGCGGACTGATGTTTGCCGCCATTGTGGCAAGCCAGCTGCCCGAGAAGAAGCGTGACCGCACCTGACCCCTACCCTATATAAAAGGAAGTGCCCTATGCAAGACCTGCGCATGATTTTCCGCTACGGAAAGCCGTACCGGCGCGACTGCTTCGCGGCGGTGGGGCTGGTCTTTATCGAATGTGTCTTTGAAATGATTATCCCCATGCTGATGTCCACGCTGGTGGACGAGGGTGTGCCGGGCCATAATATGGCGGTTATCATGCGGCAGGGCGGGCTGATGATTCTTTGCGCGGCGCTCTCGCTGGTGACCGGGCAGCTGTATGCCAGGTACGCGGCGCGGTTCTCCAATGGTTTTGCGGCTGAGCTGCGCACAGCCGAGTACGCCGCCGTGCAGCGGTTTGACTTTGCCAACCTTGACCGCTTCTCGGATGCATCGCTTGTCACACGTATGACCACCGATGTGACCGTTATGCTCAACGCGGTCAACTCCGGCCTGCGGCCGCTGGTGCGCAGCCCGGTTATGCTTTTTATGGGGGGCTGGGCATGGCCTGCCTGCTCAGCCCGCGGCTGACGGTGGTTTTCCTTGTCACAACGCCGATTCTGGCGGCCGTGCTGGCGTGGATTGTCACGCGGGTCGGCCCGCTGTACGGGCGGCAGCAGGGGCGGTGGAACCACCTGAACAGCCGCATCCAGGAATCCCTCACCGCCATCCGCGCCATTAAAGCGTTCGTGCGCGGCGATTATGAAAACGAGCAGTTCAACGCCGTCAACACTGAGCTGAGCGATGCCTCGACCGAGACCTTCCGCTTTGCGGTGCTCAATCTTCCGGCGTTCCAGACCGTTATGTACACGGCGATTGTCTGCATCCTCTGGTTTGGCGGCAACTTCATCCTGACCGGGGATATGACGGTCGGCCAGCTCACGGCGTTCCTCAGCGATGTGCTGCAGGTGCTCAACTCGGTGATGATGTTCTCCGGCGCGTTTTTGCAGATGACGCGCTCGCTGGCCAGCGCCCGCCGCATCCGCGAGGTGCTGACCGAAAAGCCTGACCTTGCCAACGCCGCCGCACCCGAGACGGTGGTTGCCAGTGGCCAGCTGGATTTTGAGAACGTCAGCTTCAAATACAACGCAAAGGCGGAGAAAAGCGCCCTGTCCGACATCACGCTGCACATCCCCGCCGGTGCAACGGTGGGCATTATCGGCGGCACAGGTGCGGCCAAAACCACGCTGGTGCAGCTGATTCCCCGCCTTTACGATGCCACTGCCGGTACGGTCATGGTCGGCGGGCGCGATGTGCGCGACTATGACCTGACGGCCCCTGCGCGACGCGGTGGGCATTGTGCTGCAGAAGAACCTGCTGTTTACCGGCACCATCCGGGAAAACCTGCAATGGGGCAACCCGGACGCCACGGACGAGGAGCTGTGGGCCGCCTGCCGCGCCGCCCATGCGGGATGAGTTTTTGCAGCGGATGCCGCAGGGGCTGGACACTGATTTGGGCCAGGGCGGCTGCAATGTCTCCGGCGGGCAGAAACAGAGGCTCTGCATTGCGCGCACGCTGCTCAAGCACCCCAAGGTGCTGATTTTTTGACGATTCGACCAGCGCGGTGGACACCGCCACCGAGTCCGGCATCCGCCACGCGCTGGCGGAGCTGACCGACGTGACCAAGCTGATTATTGCGCAGCGCATCTCTTCTGTGCAGTCGGCAGACCTGATTGTCATATTGGAGGACGGGCGGCTGCACGCCGTGGGCACCCACGCCGAGTTGCTTGCAAAGGATACGATTTATCAGGAAATTTACAATTCCCAGATGAAAGGAGACGGCGCAGATGGCGAAGGCATACGGCGGTAAACGCCCGCAGAACCTGCGGCACACCCTGCGCCGCTTTATGGATTATCTGGGCCGCCACAAGCTCATGCTGCTGGTGGTGGGCTTTCTGGCGGCGGTCAGCGCATTGGCGGCGCTGCTGGGCACCTATATGATACGCCCGGTGGTCAACGGCATTCTGGAAAACAGCAGCCGCAGCTATCTGGCCGGAGTGGTCGTGCTCACGGCGGTGATTTACGGCATCGGCGCGCTGTCCACACTGGGCTACACCCAGCTGATGGTGCGCGCGGCGCAGAAAATTCTGCAGGACATCCGCCGCGATTTGTTTGCGCATCTGCAGACGCTGCCGCTGAATTTCTTTGACACAAACCGCAAGGGCGATTTGATGAGCCTGTTCACCAACGATGTGGACACGATTTCGGACGCGCTCAACAACAGCTTTGCCATCGTCATACAGACCTTTATTCAGGTCGCAGGCACGTTGATTCTGCTCTTTGTGCTCAACTGGCGGCTTTCGCTGCTGGTGGTGGTGGGCTACATTGCCATGTTCTGGTTCATCAACTACTCAACCCAGCGCAGCCGCGCCTACTATGCGCGCCAGCAGGCCAGCCTTGGCGAGCTGGACGCCTATATGGAGGAGATGATTGCAGGCCAGAAGGTGGTCAAGGTCTTTAACCACCAGCAGGCCGATATGGCCGCCTTTGCCGCCCGCAACGAAAGCCTGCGGCAGGCGGGCACCAGCGCCCAGAGCTACGCCGCCACGATGGTTCCGGCCGTGGTCAGCATCGGCTACATCAACTACGCCGTCATTGCCGTGGTGGGCGGGCTGATGGTGATGTGGGGGGCTGGTCTGACCTTGGCAGTTTGGCCAGCTATCTGGTGTTTGTGCGCCAGACCACGCTGCCCATCAACCAGCTTACCCAGCAGGGCAACTTCCTGCTGGCGGCGCTGGCGGGCGCAGAGCGTATCTTTACGGTTATGGAGGAAAAGCCCGAGGTGGACGAGGGCACGGTGGAGCTGGTCCGCGTGCAGGAGGCCCCGGACGGCACCCTGACCGAGTGCACCGGCAGCGCGGGCCGCTGGGCGTGGTGCGACCGCAGCCACCCGGAGGTGCCGCCCGAGCCGCTGTGCGGCGATGTGCGGTTCCATGACGTCAGCTTTGGCTACACGCCGGAGCGGATGATCCTGCAAAACCTCTCGCTCTACGCCAAGCCGGGGCAGAAAATTGCCTTTGTCGGCTCCACCGGCGCGGGCAAAACCACCATCACCAACCTCATCAACCGCTTTTTATGAGGTGTCGGGCGGCTCCATCACCTATGACGGTATGGATGTGCGGCTGATTAAAAAGAATGACCTGCGCCGTTCGCTGGGCGTTGTCCTGCAGGATACACACCTCTTTACCGGCACGGTGGCGGACAATATCCGCTTCGGCAAGCTGGACGCCACGCAGGAGGAAATTGAGCAGGCGGCAAGGATTGCCAACGCGGACTCCTTCATCCGCCGCCTGCCGCAGGGCTACAACACGATGGTGACCGCCGACGGTGCCAACTTGAGCCAGGGCCAGCGCCAGCTGCTGGCCATTGCCCGCGCCGCCGTGGCAGACCCGCCAGTGCTGATTCTGGACGAAGCTACGTCCAGTATTGACACCGAACCGAGGCGCTGATACAAAAAGGCATGGATAGCCTGATGGAGGGCCGCACGGTGTTTGTCATCGCGCACCGGCTTTCCACCGTGCGCAACGCCGATGCGATTATCGTGCTGGAGCATGGCCGCATCATTGAGCGCGGCACCCATGACGAGCTGCTGGAGAAAAAGGGCGAATATTACCAGCTCTACCACGGTATGTTTGAGCTGGCGTGACAGTTGGGCGCGGAGAGCCCCCAAAAACCGCCGCACCGCCCGCTATATGGCATCTTATGTGTTTATATGAAGAACAAAATTTATAAAAACACAGCGGAAACCATATGCAAACTTAATATAATAAAGCTGTAACCGATTTTCGGTATTGACTTTTTGCAGAGTGTGCTATAATTAAAAAGCACGATGAAGCAGGAACTATCAAGGGCGATAGCACATGGGAACAATGGCGCTATTGCCCTTTTTTGGTATCTGCCCCGGCCCGCTGCACGGCGGCGGGAAATTTGTGGAGTGGAAAGGAAAGTAACCATGAAAAAACTGTTTGCGTTCGGTATGGCCTCCGTTATGGCCCTGTCTCTCGCTGCCTGCGGCGGCGCTGCTTCCACTGCGTCCTCCACGGCGGCTGCACCCGCTGACTCCGCCTCCTCTGAGGCTGCCTCTGCCGAGGCCACCGGCAAAAAGTGGGTCGTGGCTACTGACACGGTCTTTAAGCCCTTTGAGTACACCGATGCTTCCGGCAACTTTGTCGGCATTGATGTGGATATCCTCGCCGCCATCGCCGAGGATCAGGGCTTTGAGTATGAGCTGAAGAGCCTTGGCTGGGACGCCGCCATCGCGGCCTGCCAGTCCGGTCAGGCGGACGCCATGATCGCCGGTGCCTCCATCACCGACGAGCGCAAGGCGAGCGGCTGGATGTTCTCCGACGGCTACTATGATTCCAACCAGACGCTGACCGTGCCCGAGGACTCCGACATTGCCGGCTTTGCCGACCTGTCCGGCAAGAATGTTGCCGTCAAGACCGGCACGCAGGGCGCGTCCTACGCCGAGAGCCTCAAGGACGAGTACGGCTTCACCATTACCTACTTTGAGGATTCCCCCACGATGTATCAGGCCGTTCTGGGCGGTCAGTGCGTCGGCTGCTTTGAGGATACCCCCCATCATGAAGGCCTCCATCAAGGACGGCGCTCTGGCCCTGAAGGTGCTGGAGGATACCGCCAGCGACCCCGCGCCCTACGGCTTTGCCATCTTCAGCGAGGACAGTCAGGAGCTGCTGGACATGTTCAACAAGGGCCTGGCCGATATCAAGGCCAACGGCAAGTATGACGAGATTCTGGCAAAGTACCTCGGCTAAACCATGAAAAAAAATACGCGGGGACGCCTGTTTTTGCGGGCGGCCCCCTTTTTTGCGACCCCGGGATCCCTCTTGGCCCATGCGCGGAGAGCGGCTCTTGCAAATCCAACCCCCCGAAAGGAGTTCTGCGCCTTGATTTTTTTAAGATTCTTGCCAACTACGGCCCGCTGCTGCTGGCCGCCATGGGCCAAACGCTGCTGCTGGCCCTGTGGAGCCTTTTCTTCGCCTGTCTGATCGGCCTGTTTGTGGGCATCCTCAGCGTTTTGAAAAGCCGCGTCTGCAACATCATCGCCACGATCTTTGTCGATATTATCCGCGGCGTGCCGATGATCGTTCTGGCGTTCTTTCGTCTATTTCGGCGTGCCGATGCTGATGAACGACAACCTGAACTGGGCAGCCATGACCGGCAGCAAATTCACCTTTACGGCGCTGCAGGCCGGCATCATCTGCCTGTCGCTGAACTGCGGCGCCTATATGGCCGAGATCATCCGCGCCGGTATCGAGAGCGTGGACAAAGGCCAGATGGAGGCCGCCCGAAGCCTCGGCCTGCCGTACTGGAAGGCCATGGCCAAGGTCGTGCTGCCGCAGGCCATCCGCACAATGATCCCCTCGATCATCAACCAGTTCATCATCACCCTCAAGGATACCTCGATCCTGTCGGTCATCGGCTTCCCCGAGCTGGTCAACACCGCCAAGAATGTGAACGCCAACATAATGCGCTCGCTTGAGGTGTGGTTCATCGTCGGCGTCATGTACCTGATCGTCATCACGCTGCTGTCCCGCTTTGCCAAGCGGATGGAAAGGAGGCTCAACCGTGGCCGTCAATAAGAATAATGTAAAAATTCATGTTGAGCATCTGAAGAAGAACTTCGGCAATCTGGAGGTTCTGCGCGATGTATCGACTGATATTTATGAGGGCGAGGTCGTTGTCGTGCTGGGCCCCTCGGGCAGCGGCAAGTCCACCTTCCTGCGCTGCCTTAACCGGCTGGAGGAGATCACCGGCGGCACGGTCATCGTGGACGGCCACGACCTGACCGATAAAAAGACCGACCTGAACAAGATGCGCGAGAATGTCGGTATGGTGTTCCAGCACTTCAACCTGTTCAACAACCTCAACGTCATGGGCAACATGACGCTGGCACCGGTGGAGCTGAAAAAGGCCACCCGCCCCGAGGCTAAGGAGAAGGCTCTGCAGCTGCTGGACCGCGTGGGCCTGTCCGATAAGGCTGATGCCTACCCGGCGCAGCTGTCCGGCGGCCAGAAGCAGCGTGTGGCCATTGCGCGCGCGCTGGCTATGGACCCGGATATCATGCTGTTTGACGAGCCGACCTCGGCGCTGGACCCGGAGATGGTCGGCGAGGTGCTGCAGGTCATGAAGCGGCTTGCCGCCGAGGGCATGACGATGGTCGTAGTCACCCATGAGATCGGCTTTGCCCGCGAGGTCGCAAGCCGCGTCATCTTCATGGAGGGCGGCTACATCGTGGAGGAAGGCACCCCCGATGAGGTCATCAACCACCCGAAGCAGCCCCGCACGGTGGACTTCCTGAGCAAGGTACTGTAACACAGCAAAATACGCCAAAAGCGCCCCACCCACCGGTGCGGGGCGTTTTGTGGAAAGACGCATTTCCCCGGCGTACAATACGGGCGGGACTTTACCGCCGCCGTATTGCACCCGGGGCGCGGGTTTGCTACAATAAGGATAAGCGAAAGGAGCGTTTGCCAATGGAAAAAATCAAAAGGAACTTCGGCTTTGGCTGTATGCGGCTGCCCATGCAGGGCGAGGAGGTCGATCTTGCCCAGACAAAGCAGATGGTCGATGCATTTTTGGCGCAGGGCTTCAACTATTTTGACACCGCGCACGGCTACATCGGCGGCAGAAGCGAAACGGCGCTCAGGACCTGCCTGACCAGTCGTTACCCGCGCGAAAGCTATGTCCTGACCGATAAGCTGTCCGGAGGCTTTTTTGAAACCGAGGCCGACATCCGCCCGTTCTTTGCGCGCCAGCTTGCGGCCTGCGGTGTGGATTATTTTGACTTTTACCTCATGCACTCCCAAAATGCTGAGAATTTTCAGCAATTCAAGGCGTGCCGCGCGTATGAGACGGCGTTCGACCTCAAGGCCGAGGGCAAGATCCGCCATGTCGGCCTCTCCTTCCACGACCGCGCCGAGGTGCTGGACCAGATCCTGACCGAGTACCCGCAGATCGAGGTTGTGCAGATCCAGTTCAACTACCTGGACTATGATGACATCGCCGTGCAGAGCCGCAAATGCTATGAGGTCTGCCGCCGGCACAATAAGCCGGTGCTTGTCATGGAGCCGGTCAAGGGCGGCAACTCTGGTCAACCTGCCCAAGGACGCCGCCGCTGTGCTGGAATCGCTGCACGGTGGCAGCCCGGCCAGCTATGCCATCCGGTTTGCGGCGGGCTTCCCCGGCATTATGATGGTGCTGTCCGGCATGAGCAATATGCAGCAGATGCAGGACAACCTCAGCTTTATGCGGGACTTTCAGCCGTTGAACGACACCGAGCGCGCCGCCGTGTCCAAGGTGGTGGAGATCTTCCGCAAGCAGAACCTGATCCCCTGCACAGCCTGCCGCTACTGTGTAGACGGCTGCCCGCAGCAGATCGCCATCCCCGACCTGTTCGCCATCATGAACACCAAGAACATCCACCACGACTGGAACGCCGATTATTATTACGAGGATGTCCACACCGCCCCCGGCACCCGCGCATCGGACTGCATCCGCTGCGGCAGATGCGAGCAGATCTGCCCCCAGCACCTGCCCATCCGCAAGCTGCTGCGGGATGTGGCAAAGGAGTTTGAAAAGTAAGCAACCGTACACAACACCCCGCCCGCCTTCCTTATATAAATGGAAGGCAGGTGGGGGGCTGTGTGTAATGCGGAATGTCGGACAGTCCGAACAAAACAAAAAAAGGGCACTTACTTTCGTAAGTGACCTTGGTGCGCCGGAAGGGACTCGAACCCCCGACCTTCTGATTCGTAGTCAGACACTCTATCCAGCTGAGCTACCGGCGCATATTCTCTTGTGCGTTCCGCTCGAGAACGTGTTTTATTATAGCGTCATCCGGGGAGAAAGTCAACCTCTTTTTTTCAAAAAACTTTGAAAAAAATGCAAATGGGCAACTTGCCCTAAATTTTGCGGGGCGGGGGGGAGAGCATTTCGGCCATTTGTCGTTGATTGTTGGGGTACAGAGAATTGACAAATACTTTGCAACATTTTATAATAAAATAAATTCTTGGATATTGGCGATGGCGTTTGCGGGCCGCAGCCGCCATCGACTTTTTTATTCTTCAGTGTGTGCGCCGTACACGAACAAGCGTGTGCGTATAGCGCAGGATAGGGAAGGATTGACCCGGAATTGACCCCAATTTGTATTCCAATAAGAAACGGAGTGGCACTAAACCATGGCGAAGTACATCGTCAAGCGCGTGGCAATGGGCATTTTCAGTGTGTTCATCGTTGCGACCCTTACCTTTTTCATCATGAACCTGGTCCCCGGCGGTCCGTTCGTGGCTGAAAAGTCCATCAGCAAGGCAGCCCAGCAGGCTCTGGCCGAGAAATACGGTCTGGACAAGCCTCTGGGGGTGCAGTACCTTAACTATATGAACAGCCTGATCCACGGCGACATGGGCCTGAGCCTGAAACAGCGCGGCCGTACCGTCAACCAGATCATCTTCTCCAAGCTGCCGGTCTCTGCCCGCACCGCCGGTCTGGCCGTGCTGGTAGCGCTCTGCGTCGGCATCCCGCTGGGCTGTCTGTCTGCGTATAACCGAGGGAAATGGGCTGACAACCTGATTATCGTCTTTGCCACCTGCGGCATCGCCATCCCGAGCTTTATCTCCAGCGTTGTGCTTTTGTACACCTTCGGCATGAACCTGAAGCTCCTGCCCACCGTCGGCCTGAACGAGCCTGCGGCCTACATCATGCCGGTCACGGCGCTGGCGATCTATCCCACCGCCTACATCACCCGCCTGATGCGCTCGAGCCTGCTCGATGTCATGGGGCAGGACTACATGCGTACCGCCCGCGCCAAGGGTGTTTCCAGCGTGAAGATTCTCTTTAAGCATGCGCTGCGCAACGCCATTCTGCCCGTTGTCACCTATGTCGGCCCGATGCTGGCCGGCTTGATGACCGGCTCCCTTCGTGGTTGAGAAGATCTTCTCGATCCCGGGTCTGGGCCGCGACTTTGTGTCCGCCATCACCAACCGTGACTACACCATGATCATGGGCACCACCATCCTGCTGGCTGCCCTGGTCATCGTGGCCAATGTGGTCGTTGATATTCTGTACAAGATCATCGACCCGCGCAATCAAGCTGAAGTAAGGAGGAGCAGACAAAATGGAAAATCTGAAAGAATCCGTTGAGCCTGCAACTCAACGTGGAGGATTTCGCCCCCGCATCCAACGAGGAGAAAAAAAGAGCCTTGTCATCATGCGCGAGAGCGTCAACTTCTGGAAGGACGGTATGCGCCGCCTGCGCAAAAACAAAATCGCCATGGTCAGTCTGGTCGTCATTCTGCTCATCGCGTTCATGGCCTATGTTCTGCCGTCCCTGTGGCCCTACAGCTATGAGCTGCAGATCAAGGGCAGCAACAACCTTGCTCCGTTCGAGTATTCTGCCGCCGAGCAGAAGCTCATCGACGCGGGCGAGAAGGTCTTTCCGCACATTCTCGGCACCGACCGCATGGGCCGTGACTTTGCCGTGCGTATCATGATGGGCACCCGCGTCAGCCTGTCTGTCGGTCTGATCGCCTCTGTGCTGGTGCTGATCATCGGCGCTACCTACGGCGCCATCTCCGCGTTTGCGGGGCGGCTGGATCGACAACATCATGATGCGCATCACCGATATTCTCTACACCATCCCCGACATCCTGCTCATTATCCTGCTGGCTATGGCCATCAAAGGAACCGCTGGAAGCGCTGGCGACCAAGCCGGCTTTGGCTGGATGCAGACCCTCGGCCCCAATATGGTGTCCATCTTCATCATCTTCGCGTTGCTGTACTGGGTCGGCATGGCGCGTATCGTCCGTTCTCAGGTCCTGACCCTGAAAGGAGAGCAGTATGTCACCGCTGCCCGCGCACTGGGCGCATCCGGCGGCCGCATCATCAAAAAGCACCTGCTGACCAACTGCATGGGTACCCTGATCGTCACCACCACCCTGCAGATCCCGTCCTCCATCTTCACCGAGAGCTACCTGAGCTTCATCGGTTTGGGTGTTGCAGCTCCGCTGCCCTCTCTGGGTTCTCTGGCCACTGATGCCGTCAAGGGCATGAACACCTACCCGGTGCTGCTGATTGCCCCCGCGCTGATGATCAGCGTGATGATTCTGGTGTTCAACCTGTTCGGCGACGGTCTGCGCGATGCCTTTGACCCGAAACTGAAGAGCTAAAGGAAGGGAGGAAGAATCATGAGCGAAAAAATTCTTGAAATCAAGGACGAACGCCTGTCTTTCTTCACCCCCGCGGGCGAAGTAAAGGCACTGAACGGCGTGTCCTTCAGCATGAATCAGGGCGATGCTGGGCATTGTCGGCGAGTCCGGCTCCGGCAAGTCTGTCACGGCGTATTCCATTATGGGCCTGACCGCCTACCCCGGCCGTCTGGTCGGCGGCACAGTGTGGTTCAACGGCCACCAGATTGACAAGATGACCGAGAAGGAGTTCCGCAAAATCCGCGGCAACGAGGTCTCCATCATCTTCCAGGACCCGATGACGAGCCTGAACCCGGTCTACACCATCGGCAACCAGATTGTTGAGGTCATCCGCCTGCACACCCAGAAATCCAAGCAGGAGGCGTGGGCCCGCGCCAAAGAGCTGCTGGAGCTGGTCGGCATCAATGAGCCGGAGCGCCGTCTGAAGCAATACCCGCATGAGCTTTCCGGAGGTATGCGTCAGCGCGTTATGATTGCCATTGCGCTGGCCTGTGAGCCGAAGCTGCTGATTGCAGACGAGCCCACCACCGCGCTGGACGTGACCATCCAGGCCCAGATTCTGGAGCTGATGAACGATCTGCGCCACAAGCTGGGTATGTCCATCATTATGATTACCCACGATCTGGGCGTTGTGGCCCAGATGTGCGAGAAGATTGCCTGTTATGTACGCCGGTCATATCGTGGAATACGGCACGACCGATGAAATCTTCTACAACCCCCAGCATGAGTACACCAAAGGGCCTGATTAACTCCATCCCCAAGCTGAACGCCGAGGAGAAGGAGCGTCTGGTTCCCATCGAGGGCCAATATGGGTTGACCTACTGAACCCGCCCGCGGGCTGCCCCTTTGCACCCCGCTGCAAGAGCTGCATGAAGGTCTGCCTGAGCAAAATGCCCCCCAAGACCGAGCTGAGCGACACCCATTACACCTATTGCTGGCTGCGCCAGAAGGAAGAATTTGAGAAAGGAGGCAAGGCCGAATGAGTGAGCAGAAGAATCTGGTTGAAGTAAAGCATCTGCAGCAGTATTTTCCCCGCCGGCGGCATGGGCAAGAACAAGCAGTATGTGCAGGCTGTGGATGACGTGAGCTTTGCCATCCGCAAGGGCGAGACTCTGGGTCTGGTCGGCGAATCCGGCTGCGGCAAGACGACCACCGGCCGTACCCTGCTGCGCCTGTATGAGCCTACCGACGGCACGATTATCTATGACGGCAAGGTGCTGTTTGACAAGAAGGAAAAAGATTGCGGTGGATATGCTGCCCTACCGCCGCCGTATGCAGATTGTGTTCCAAGACCCCTACGCGAGCCTTGACCCCCGTATGACCATCGGCGACATCGTGGGCGAGGGTATCGACATCCACCACCTGTGCGCCAACACCAAGGAGCGCCATGACAAGATCATCTCCCTGCTGGAGCGCGTTGGTCTGAACAGCGAGCACGCCAATCGCTACCCGCACGAGTTCTCCGGCGGTCAGCGCCAGCGCGTCGGCATCGCCCGCGCCCTGGCTGTTGACCCGGAGTTCATCGTCTGCGACGAGCCTGTCTCCGCGCTGGACGTTTCGATTCAGGCGCAGGTCGTCAATATGTTTGAGGATCTGCAGCAGGAGATGGGCCTGACCTATCTGTTCATTGCCCATGACCTGAGCGTTGTCAAGCACATTTCCAACCGCATCGGCGTTATGTATCTGGGCAAGCTGGTGGAGCTGGCCGACAGCTTTGAGCTGATTGCGCACAGCGTCCACCCCTACACCCGCAGCCTGATTTCGGCCATTCCTGTGGCGGACCCTGTCACGGCCCGCGCAAGCCACCGTATTGTGCTGCAGGGCGATGTGCCCAGCCCGCTGAACCCGCCAAGTGGCTGCCGCTTCCGCACCCGCTGCCCCTACGCCGATGAGCGCTGCGCCGCCGAGGTGCCGGAGTTCAAGGAGGTTTCCAGCGGACACTGGGCAGCCTGCCACCATCTGGACAAGGTAAAGTAAGACTGTCCGCACAGTGACACCACTCGACAGAAAATTCTCGGCCCGATACTTATACAAGGCGGCTGACCGCAGTCGCCTTGCGTTTTAGGAAAATGTGTACGTGAATGGAGAACGTTTATCCGCCGAGTACAGAGCTGTACGCGAGTGGTGCACAAACGGATTTTCTATCAAAACAGTTACAAAAGTTACAGAACACTTGCAAATGCCGCTTTAGAGTGGTAAAGTATAAATATTCACTCCGCAGGGGGGCAGCGCCCCCGAGGGGGTTGGGTATAAAGTATAATGAATTTGGAGGGTATTTCACATGAAGATGAAGAACATTGCTGCCGTGGCTATGGCCGGCTGCATGGCTGCTTCTCTGGCTGCGTGCGGCGGCGCTGCCAGCAACACAACCGAGACCAGCAGCCGCCGCATCCACCGAAGCTGCCACCAGCGAGGCCACTGAGGCCACCGGCACTGCCGCCGGTTTCACTGTCCAGTACGGACCTAACCCCGAGGACGCTGGACCCCGCGCTGAACAGCTCTATCGACGGTGCCAACACGCTGATCACTGTCTTTGAGCCGCTGCTGCTCATCGATGAGAACAACGAGGTCATCCCTGGCCAGGCTGAGAGCTACACTGTCAGCGATGACGGCCTGGTCTGGACCTTCACGATGCGTGACGGCCTGAAGTGGAGCGATGGCTCCGACCTGACCGCGAAGGACTTTGAGTACTCCTTCAAGCGTCTGGCCGCGCCCGACACCGCTGCCCCCTATGCTGAGACCGTTGTCGGCATGATCGACGGCTATGAGGATGCCATCGGCAACCCCGATGCAGACGGCAACACGACCACCGAGCCTGACTTCGATGCCCTGAATGTCGTTGCCAGCGAGGATGGCAAGACCCTGACCGTCACCCTGAGCTACCCCTGCGCTTACTTTGACAAGCTGGCTGCCTTTGCCGCCATGAGCCCTGTGCAGCAGGCCACTGTTGAGGCCAACGGCGATGCATGGTGCACCGCGCCCGACACCTACGTCTGCAACGGTCCCTACTACATCTCCGATTGGGTTCCCTCTGAGCGCATCGTGCTTGCCAAGAACCCGAACTATGTCGGCGGCTGGGATTCCTCCAAGATCGTTTCCGACACCATCACCCTGCTCCTGCTTGAGGATTCCAGTGCCGCCTACGCCGCTTACAACAGCGGTGAGGCACAGCTCGTCAAGGATGTTCCCACCGATGAGATCCCCAGCCTGACCAAGGCTGAGGACGGCGGCGACTTCTACGTTGACACCATCCTGGGCACCTACTACATCTCCCTGAACGACCAGAAGGAGCCGTTCACGGATCCCAATGTCCGTAAGGCGCTGAGCCTGGCCATCGACCGTGACTATGTTGCCAACACCATCATGCAGGGCACCTACACTCCCGCCTACAACCTGGTCGGCCCCGGCATCGTCGATGAGAGCGGTATGTTCTACGACAACGCCAACGACGGCAAGACCTACATCAGCGATGACTACGAGGCCAACCTCGAGGCTGCCAAGCAGGCTTTGGCCGATGCCGGCTACCCCAACGGCGAAGGCTTCCCCGTCATCGAGTACAGCACCAACGATGCCGGCTACCACACCCCCGTTGCTGAGTACCTGCAGCAGGCCTGGGGCGAGCTGGGCATCACCGTGAACATCAACAAGGTCGAGTGGGCCAGCTTCACCCCGCTGCGCCGCGCCGGCGACTATGACGCTTCCCGTAACGGCTGGGTCATGGACTACAACGATCCCTCCAATATGCTCGAGCTGTTCACCACCAGCAACGGCAACAACGATGGTAAGTATTCCAGCGCTGACTTCGATGCCGCGATCGAGGCTTCCAAGGTTGCTGACAAGAGCGTCCACTTCCAGAAGCTGCATGAGGCTGAGGACATCCTGATGAATGATTACGCCTGCATCCCCATTGCCTACTACAATGACTTCTGGCTGCAGAGCCCCTCTCTGAAGGGCACCTGGCACAGCCCCTACGGCTACTGGTACCTGCAGTACGGTTATGTTGAGGAGTAAGCTCCTTTAACCGCAAGCCTTCAAGGCACATCCGAAAGGGTGTGCCTTTTTGGTTTGCACAGCAAATTTTCACACCACAAAAAAGGCGGAGCCTTCGCACTGTATAAGCGAAGGCTCCGCCTCATTGGTTGTTTTTACATGTATGCCCGGTGCTTACGCGCCCAGCGTGGCGGCCATGACGGCCTTGATGGTGTGCATACGGTTCTCGGCTTCCTGGAAAACGATGGACTGGGGGCCATTAAAGACTTCATCGGTGACCTCCATCGCGTCACGGCCGAACTTTTCGCCCATCTCCTTGCCTACGGCGGTCTTGTGGTCGTGGTAGGCGGGCAGGCAGTGCATAAATACCGCACCCGGCTTGGCCTTGGCCATCAACGCGGCGTTGACCTGATAGGGGGCCAGCGCGTTGATGCGCTCCTCCCAGACCTCGACCGGCTCACCCATGCTGACCCAGACATCCGTATAGACAACGTCAGCACCTGCTACTGCGTCAGTGTCCTCGCTCAGGGTGATGCTGCCGCCGCTCAGCCGGGCAAATTCCTGGCACTTGGCCACCAGCTCGGGGTTCGGCCAGTAGGCCTTGGGGGCGCAGGCCACAAAATGCAGGCCCATCTTGGCGCAGCCAATCATCAGGCTGTTACCCATATTGTAGCGGGCGTCCGCCCATGTAGGCGAACTTCAGCCCCTGCAGCTTGCCGAAATGCTCCCGCAGGGTCAGGAAATCAGCCAGAATCTGGGTGGGGTGATACTCGTTCGTCAGACCGTTCCAGACCGGCACGCTGGCGTATTTGGCAAGCTCCTCCACAATGGCCTGCCCATAGCCGCGGTACTCGATGCCCTCAAACATACCGGAAAGCACCTGCGCCGTGTCGGCGATGGACTCTTTCTTGCCAATCTGGCTGCCGGTGGGGTCCAGATAGGTGGTGCCCATGCCCAAATCGTGGGCCGCAACCTCAAACGAGCAGCGGGTGCGGGTGGAGGTCTTTTCAAAAATCAGCGCCACATTCTTGCCGCGCAGCGTGTCATGCGGGATGCCGGCCTTCTTCTTGGCCTTCAGCTCGGCGGCTAAATCCAGCAGACCGCCGATCTCCGCGGGGGTAAAATCCAACAGCGTCAGAAAATCATGCCCTACAAGGTCCATACGAACACTTCCTTTTTGTATATATGCGATATTGCTGCATAAATATACATATAATTATACCACGTCCGATGCCTGTGCGCAAGGGGCAGTTTATGCTATAATAGAGAAAAAGCAAGGCAGAAGGGAGGCTCCCGATGGCGAAGATTTACTTTCATGTGGATGTCAACTCGGCGTTTCTGTCCTGGTCGGCGCTCAAGCACCTGCAGGACGGCGATGTGCAGGATCTGCGCACGATACCCGCGGTGGTGGGCGGCGATGAAGCCAAGCGCCACGGCGTGGTGCTGGCCAAAAGCGGCCCGGCCAAAAAGTACGGCATCCAGACCGGCGAGAGCCTGTTTGCCGCCCGCGCCAAGTGCCCGGGGCTGACGATTGTACCGCCGGATTTTGACTTTTACGTGCAAAACAGCAAGGCGCTGATTAAGATTCTGGGTGACTACACGCCGGATGTGGAGCAGTACAGCATTGACGAGGCGTTTCTGGATATGACCGGCACCGAGGCGCTGTTCGGCCCGCCGCTGACGGTTGCCCACACCATCCGCCGCCGCGTCAAGCGTGAGCTGGGCTTTACGGTCAATGTGGGCGTTGCGCCCAACCGCCTGCTGGCCAAAATGGCCTCCGACTTTGAAAAGCCCGACCGGGTGCATACCTTATATAAATATGAGATTGAAACCAAGATGTGGCCGTTGCCGGTGGGGGACTTGTTTGGCGTGGGCCCCAGTGCGGCCAAAAAGCTGAACAGCTTTGGCATCTGCACAATCGGGGACTTTGCCCGACTGGACCGCGAGACGGCAACCCGGATGTTCGGCAGCCGCGGCGAGACGCTGTGGAACTATGCCAACGGCCGCGAGACCGACACGGTGACCAAGCAGGGCAGCCGTGACAACAGCTACGGCAACAGTGTGACGATGCCGCAGGATCTGTCCCGGCCCGAGGAAGCCGACGCCACAATGCTGGCGCTGTGTGACTCGGTAGGGCGGCGGCTGCGGGCGGACGGCAAGACCGCCCGGGTGGTGACGGTGCAGCTGGTGGACAACGCCTTCCGGCGTACCAGCCACCAGACCACGCTGCCCAACCCGACCAACTCAACCGACCGGCTGTACCATGTGGCCGCCGAGCTGATGCGCCAGATGTGGCCTGCGCGCCCGGTGCGGCTGGTGGGGGTCAGTGCCGAAAAAACCGGCGAGGACAACTTTGAGCAGATGGACTTCTTTACAGACGCCGCCCGCACCGACAAGCAGGAGAAGCTCGACCGCGCCGCGGACGCCCTGCGCCGCAAATTCGGCGGTGCCGCCGTGACCCGCGCCACGCTGCTGACCACAAGCAGCCGCAAGCCCGAAGCCCTCAGCGCCGCCAAAGAGCGGGATAAAAAATGACCCATGGACAAGGTGACTGCCTCTCATGGGTCATTTGTACTTTGTGTGAGCATGGCTTCCCTGAGGGGGAAGCTGTCAGCGGCCCCGACCGCTGACTGATGAGGGGCAGCCTTGCCGTTGCCGTCCGTTATCGGGGTGCCGCAGTACACGTGCCCCTCATCCGGCCCTGCGGGGCCACCTTCCTCCAAGGGGAAAGGCAAGTAGAACCCTCAATTCGCCTCAAACTCGCAATATTCCCCGTCGATTTCCACGACCACGGCGTTGTCCCCGGTCACCCAGTACGAATACCCAGTGCCAAAATTCGAGCACCTGTCTGTCTCAGGGAATGCGTCTCTGTCGACGCTGTCGGAGAAGATCACGCCATCCGGGTCGCGGTTAGCGATGAAATCAATCACCTTCGGCGACTCAAAATAACGCACGCCGTCGATCTGCACGCACCGTGCCAGGCCCAGTGCGATAGACGACTCGGCGGAATCCTTTGCTGCCCCCTCCTTGACGGCCGCGTCCCCATTGTCTGCCTGCGGCGCAGCGGCGCTCAGCATTGGTACATCCGGTGCGGGGGCAATCTCGGCGGCTTCCTCCGGGGCGTCGGCGGCAAAGGCGGCGGCTTCGCTGGTCATGTTGGCTTTGCGGAATCCGTCACTCTGCCACACGGCCACGCCGCCTAAAAACACGCAGGCGCACGCGGCCACGGCGGCAAAGCTGCGCCAGTAAACCGGCGGCTTGCGGCGCTTTTTCAACGGCGCGTCGGCGGCCAAAATCAGGTCATCGTCCACATGGCCGATGGCCTCAAACAATTCACGTTCTGTCACAGCGCAGCACCCCTTTCCTGTAAGTATGCGGCCAGCTTGCCGCGCGTGCGGTGCAGCGTCACCCGCACCTTGCTCTCGGTCAGGCCGTACCGTGCGGCAATATCTGCCGTGGCGTCGCAATACCAATAGCGGCGCAAAAATATGTTGCGAGTTTCTTCCGGCAAAGTGCGCAGAAAATCGCTGATGATCCGTCCGGTCTCGGCGGCGTCAAAACTGTCCTCCACGCCGCCCGGCGCGGCGACGCACTCGGCCAGCTCGTCCAGCGGGGCACAGGTCTGTCCGCTGCCGCGTTTCTGGGCCGATGCCTTGTCAAAGCGGTCCAGCGCCAGATTGCGCGTGATGCGCCCCAGATACGGTGCCAGCCGTGCGGGGCGATTGTCCGGCATACTGTTCCACGCGGCCAGCCAGGTGTCGTTTTCGCACTCCTCGGCGTCATGGGCGCTGTGCAGAATGTTGTCGGCAATTTTGCGGCAGTACGCGCCGAATTTTGCGGCGGTCTCGGTCAGCGCCTGCTCGTCCCGCGCCCAGTACAGCGCCACGATTGCGGCGTCCTCCATAGGTATGACCTCCTTTATATATAAGGTAGGGATTTTTCAGCCGTATGTTACACAAAAACGCCTGCCTTTTGCGGCAGGCGTTTGCATTACAGCATATGTTTTTTGTGCAGCACCCACGCCGCAAAGACGCACAACGCCAGCGTAAGCCCCAATACAATGGCAAACCCGGCAGTGGAGCTGGCAAAGGGCATACCCTCGGCCCGCACGTTCATGCCGTACAGGCCACTGATAACGGTCGGCACGGCCATCAGCAGCGTGATGCTGGTCAGGTATTTCATGGCGTTGTTCAGGCGGTTGTCCAGAATCGAGCTGAACAGCTCCCGCGTGCCCTTGATATCGTCGCGGTAGATGCTGGTCATCTCGATGGCCTGCCGGATTTCAACAATGACGTCATCCAGCAGCTCGCGGTCATCCGGGTACTGCTCCAGCCGCTTGTAGCGGGTCAGGCGGTCCAGCACGGTGGCGTTGGCCCGCAGACTGGTGGCAAAGTAGACCAGCGTGGATTCCAGCGCGTGCAGCTCCATCAGGTCGCTGTCCTTCAACTCGCCGGACAGGTTTTTCTCAATGGCCTGGCGGCGGCGGTCGATGAGCCGCAGCTCCTGCTGGTACATGGTGGCGGCGCGGTAAAGCAGCTGGTAGACGAACCGCATCTTTTTGCGGGTGGAGAAGCCCTTGACCCGGCAGGCAGCGAAATCCCCCACCACGGCGGTATCGGTGGAGCAGACTGTGACGATTAGCTCCTGCGTCAGCAGAATGCCTAAGGGAATGGTGGTGTACACGCCCTCTCCGGCGCCGTCCACCTTGATGGGAATATCCACGATGATAACGGTGTAGCCGTCCTCTAAGCTGATACGCGCCGATTCCTCGGGGTCAGTCGCGGCTACGATGTCGGCAGGCTCAATGTCCAGCGTGGTTGCCACCAGACGAACCTCCTCATCGGTCGGGTTGGTCAGGCAGACCCAGGCACCTTCATTCATATCATCAACACGCGTCAGACGCTTGTCCTGCGTGCGGTATAGCTTCATCATCGCAAACCCCACCTATATAGTATTATAATAGTAGTATAAGTCTTTTTTCCGTACAATGCGCAAGCGGATATTTTGCGGATGCCTCTTGCACCCTCCCGGCTGTGAGGCAAACGTCCCTGTTTACCTTTGCCACTCCTGCTTCCCACTGACTGCCGCTCCCTGTTTGACGACTCTGACTTCCCGCTAACTGCCGTTCCCTCATTCACCACCCCTGTGGGGGCCGGGCGTGCCCGGCCCGGTTGTTTCCCAACACCTGCTGTTACTGGTAACCCTTCGGCACCGCACCCACATTTAGTAGTCATACTTCCCCTCGTCCGCAATATACACCTTGCCCAAATACCTCCCTCAAAATTTGTCAAAAAATCCGAAAAAAAGGTGTTGACAAAGTATAGGGGGTGTGGTAATATATCAAAGCTGTCTCGCGGGCGGGGCCCGCGGCACAGCCGCTGAAGCCTTTAGGTACAGCTTGTAGGCGTTTTTTGAAGAAAAATTCTTCAAAAAACTTTCAGAAAACCTCTTGACAAACGAGAGGATCTGATATATAATATACAAGCTGTCACAGAGATGCGACGGCGCAGCAGGACCTTGAAAATTGAACAAAACTGAAACTTGTGGAATTTTGAACGTGGGTTTGGAAACCCACGATAATCAATTCCAAAATAAGTCAATCGAGAAACCAAAGCGAATGAAAAAGCAAGAGCAGGTTTTGCGGCTGGCAAGGATGAACCGCAGAAAATACTTTATGTATGTTCGAGGATTCAGACGCAGTCAGCCACAAAAGATGCCGTAGCTTTGAAATGAGCGACTTTCGAGATTGACACAACAAGTAATTCATACAGGACGCAAGCGATTGTGTCTGAGTGATTACAGAGATTTAACGCTTTTAAATGGCGATTAAATACCATTTATAAAGAGTTTGATCCTGGCTCAGGACGAACGCTGGCGGCGCGCCTAACACATGCAAGTCGAACGGAGTTAAGAGGAGCTTGCTTTTTCTTAACTTAGTGGCGAACGGGTGAGTAACGCGTGAGTAACCTGCCCTGGAGTGGGGGACAACAGTTGGAAACGACTGCTAATACCGCATAAGCCCACGGAACCGCATGGTTCTGAGGGAAAAGGATTTATTCGCTTCAGGATGGACTCGCGTCCAATTAGCTAGTTGGTGAGGTAACGGCCCACCAAGGCGACGATTGGTAGCCGGACTGAGAGGTTGAACGGCCACATTGGGACTGAGACACGGCCCAGACTCCTACGGGAGGCAGCAGTGGGGGGATATTGCACAATGGGGAAACCCTGATGCAGCGACGCCGCGTGGAGGAAGAAGGTTTTCGGATTGTAAACTCCTGTCGTTAGGGACGATAATGACGGTACCTAACAAGAAAGCACCGGCTAACTACGTGCCAGCAGCCGCGGTAAAACGTAGGGTGCAAGCGTTGTCCCGGAATTACTGGGTGTAAAGGGAGCGCAGGCGGACCGGCAAGTTGGAAGTGAAAACTATGGGCTCAACCCATAAATTGCTTTCAAAACTGCTGGCCTTGAGTAGTGCAGAGGTAGGTGGAATTCCCGGTGTAGCGGTGGAATGCGTAGATATCGGGAGGAACACCAGTGGCGAAGGCGACCTACTGGGCACCAACTGACGCTGAGGCTCGAAAGCATGGGTAGCAAACAGGATTAGATACCCTGGTAGTCCATGCCGTAAACGATGATTACTAGGTGTTGGAGGATTGACCCCTTCAGTGCCGCAGTTAACACAATAAGTAATCCACCTGGGGGAGTACGACCGCAAGGTTGAAAACTCAAAGGAATTGACGGGGGCCCGCACAAGCAGTGGAGTATGTGGTTTAATTCGAAGCAACGCGAAGAACCTTACCAGGTCTTGACATCCGATGCATAGCGCAGAGATGCGTGAAGTCCTTCGGGACATCGAGACAGGTGGTGCGGCATGGTTGTCGTCAGCTCGTGTCGTGAGATGTTGGGTTAAGTCCCGCAACGAGCGCAACCCTTATTGCCAGTTACTACGCAAGAGGACTCTGGCGAGACTGCCGTTGACAAAACGGAGGAAGGTGGGGATGACGTCAAATCATCATGCCCTTTATGACCTGGGCTACACACGTACTACAATGGCGTTTAACAAAGAGAAGCAAGACCGCGAGGTGGAGCAAAAACTCAAAAACAACGGCTCAGTTCAGATTGCAGGCTGCAACTCGCCTGCATGAAGTCGGAATTGCTAGTAATCGCGGATCAGCATGCCGCGGTGAATACGTTCCTGGCCTTGTACACACCGCCCGTCACACCATGAGAGCCGGGGGGACCCGAAGTCGGTAGTCTAACCGCAAGGAGGACGCCGCCGAAGGTAAAACTGGTGATTGGGGTGAAGTCGTAACAAGGTAGCCGTATCGGAAGGTGCGGCTGGATCACCTCCTTTCTAGGGAGTCAGACAAAGCAGTCAAATTTGGTTTAAAGCTGGTTTCAGTAAATGACTTTTGGACAGGCCAAAACGGCAGTTTCAGTTTTGTTCAATTTTCAAGGTCCTGCAGAAATGCGAGATCTTCAAAGCATAAAGGACAGCGAAACCCGAAACGCAAGTAGCGCGGGGGTATAGCTCAGTTGGGAGAGCACCTGCTTTGCAAGCAGGGGGTCAAGGGTTCGAATCCCTTTATCTCCACCATTTGGGCTGATAGCTCAGCTGGTTAGAGCACTCGGCTGATAACCGAGAGGTCGATGGTTCGAGTCCATTTCAGCCCACCACTGGTTACCCAGTGTTGGGTAACCGACAAAATCCTTTATGTAAGACCACGAAGGTTATACGAACAAAGACGAGCCCCGAAAAAAGCGAGATTTTCGAACGGAGTATAACATCATCGATGGTCGAGTACCACCCCAGGATGTGGCGCATCATTTTACGGAGGGTAACATGAGACCGCGTAGGATGGAAGATGTACCTTGAAAACTGAATATAGAACTGCGAAATGAGATTTTATTAGCTATGTAAAATTCCTGATTTTTAATTAAAATCTATAATTTCACCAAGCGGAACTGAAGAACTTAGCAAAAGTTCGACAGTAAAATGGTAAAATCTCGTTGGCAAATGGAGAATCTGAAATAAGATATGTTTATCGAAAGATAAACAACGGTCAAGCTACAAAGGGCGCAAGGAGAATGCCTTGGCACTGGGAGCCGATGAAAGACGTGGTAAGCTGCGATAAGCTTCGGGGAGGAGCAAACATCCTTTGATCCGGAGATTTCTGAATGAGGAAACTCACCGGAGTTCATACTCCGGTATCCTGTACTGAATTCATAGGTACAGGAGGGGAACCGCCTGAACTGAAACATCTAAGTAGGGCGAGGAAGAGACATCAAACGAGATTCCGTTAGTAGTGGCGAGCGAACGCGGAAGAGGGCAAACCGGGAGGAGAAATCCTTCCGGGGTATGGACCGCTTTTAGGACTTTAGCTGTTAATCGAATGGCATGGGAAGGCCAACCAAAAGAGTGTGAGAGTCACGTAGATGAAAACGACGAGAGCTGCGCGAGTTCCAGAGTACGGCCAGACACGTGAAACCTGGTCGGAAGATGGGGGGACCACCCTCCAACCCTAAATACTACCCAGTGACCGATAGCGTATAGTACTGTGAAGGAAAGGTGAAAAAGGACCCCGGGAGGGGAGTGAAAGAGAACCTGAAACCTTGTGCCTACAAGCACATAGAGCACATCAACGTGTGATATGGTACTTTTTGTAGAACGGTCCGGCGAGCGATTGTACGTTGCGAGCTTAAGCACTTAAGGTGTGGAGGCGTAGCGAGAGCGAGTCTGAACAGGGCGTTCAGTAACGTGCAATGGGCCCGAAACCGGGTGACCTACCCATGATCAGGCTGAAGTGAAAGTAAAATTTCATGGAGGGCCGAACCGACCCTCCGTTGAAAAAGGCGGCGGATGAATTGTGGGTAGCGGAGAAATTCCAATCGAACTCGGAGATAGCTGGTTCTCCCCGAAATAGCTTTAGGGCTAGCCTCATATTAGATACCCGGAGGTAAAGCACTGAATGGCCTAGCGCCCGAGAGGGGTAGCGAAGCCTATCAAACTAAGAATGCCGGAGTATTGATGTATGGGAGTCAGACAGTGTGAGATAAATCTCATTGTCAAAAGGGAAACAGCCCAGATCTACAGCTAAGGTCCCAAATTGTATCTAAGTGGAAAACGATGTGGAAATACGCAGACAACCAGGATGTTGGCTCAGAAGCAGCCACTCATTTAAAGAGTGCGTAATAGCTCACTGGTCGAGCGTCTCTGCGCGGAAAATTTAACGGGGCTAAGATACAAACCGAAGCTTAGGCTGCACGAAAGTGCGGGGTAGGGGAGCGTTGTGTAAGCGGAGAAACAGTAGCGTAAGCGGCTGTGGAGTTTACAGAAGTGAGAATGCCGGAATGAGTAGCGCGAATGTGGTGAGAATCCACATGGCCGGAAACCTCAGGTTTTTGGAGGAAGGTTCGTCCACTCCAAGTTAGGCGGGAGCTAAGGTCAGGCCGCAAGGCGTAGCCGATGCACAGACGGTAGAGATTCCGTCCCCACCGAAAGATTTAAGCACAGGGACACTTTTCTGAAGGTCGGAGCCAGGTGTTGGTTCTGGTAGTGATCGAGGGAAATATAGTACCGAAGTCCGGCTGGAGAAGAGGCGAGAAAAAGCTGTGTGTATATCTAAGGTGCCCGTACCGCAAACCGACACAGGTAGGTAGGAAGAAGATTCTAAGGCCAACGGGAGAAGGGTTGTTAAGGAACTCGGCAAGTTGACCCCGTAACTTCGGAATAAAGGGGTGCTCACGAGAGTGAGCCGCAGAGAATAGGCCCAGGCAACTGTTTACCAAAAACACAGGTTTGTGCTAAATCGAAAGATGACGTATACGAGCTGACGCCTGCCCGGTGCTGGAAGGTTAAAAGGAGATGTGCAAGCATTGAATTGAAGCCCCAGTGAACGGCGGCCCGTAACTATAACGGTCCTAAGGTAGCGAAATTCCTTGTCAGGTAAGTTCTGACCCGCATGAAAGGCGTAATGATCTGGGCACTGTCTCAACAGCCCGCCCGGCGAAATTGTAGTAGTACCGGTGAAGATGCCGGTTACCCGCGACAAGACGGAAAGACCCCATGGAGCTTTACTGTAGCCTGATATTGGGTTTCGGTGTTGCATGCACAGGATAGATGGGACGCTGGGAAAACTGGTGCTTTGGCGATTCCGGAGCGGACGTTGGGATACCATCCTTGCGACATTGGAATTCTAACCTGCGCCTCTGAATCGAGGCGGGGGACATTGTCAGGTGGGCAGTTTGACTGGGGCGGTCGCCTCCCTAAAAAGTAGCGGAGGCGTTCAAAGGTTCGTTCGATCTGGACGGAAACCAGATGATTGAGTGCAAACGCATAAACGAGCCTGACTGCGAGACTGACGGGTCGAGCAGAGACGAAAGTCGGAGTTAGTGATCCGGTGGTATGTGTGAGTGGAAATGCCATCGCTCAACGGATAAAAAGTTACCCTGGGGATAACAGGCTGATCTCCCCCAAGAGTCCACATCGACGGGGAGGTTTGGCACCTCGATGTCGGCTCATCGCATCCTGGGGCTGAATTCGGTCCCAAAGGGTTTGGCTGTTCGCCAATTAAAGCGGTACGCGAGCTGGGTTCAGAACGTCGTGAGACAGTTCGGTCCCTATCTGTCGTGGGCGCAGGATATTTGCGAGGCTCTGTCCTTAGTACGAGAGGACCGGGATGGACGCACCTCTGGTGCACCAGTTGTCACGCCAGTGGCACAGCTGGGCAGCTATGTTCGGATCGGATAAACGCTGAAAGCATCTAAGCGTGAAGCCGGCCTTAAGATAAGATATCCCACTGAGTCAATCAGGTAAGACCCCTTGAAGACTACAAGGTTGATAGGCACACAGTGTAAGTGAAGTGATTCATTCAGCTAGCGTGTACTAATAGGTCGAGGGCTTGACCCCATCTTGATCAGATACTCTGTTTGCTAAAAAGCGGTTCGATATTCAGTTTTGAGGGTACATCCTCAACAAAAAGAAGCATGATGTTACAAGAAAAAAGAGAAGGTCATGGTGAATGGCCGGTGTCAATGACGGTGAGGTTCCACCTGTTCCCATTCCGAACACAGAAGTTAAGCTCACTTGTGCCGAAGATAGTTGGCTGGAAACGGCCTGTGAAAATAGGTAGATGCCGGCTTCTCTTTTTTATTATGGCCCGTTGGTCAAGCGGTTAAGACAGCGGCCTCTCACGCCGTTAACGTGGGTTCGATTCCCGCACGGGTCACCAAAAATGCTCCCCAGCTTAGGCTGGGGAGTTTTTTGGTGCTTCCGTGCGAGGAATCGAACAGGACGGCCGCCCGCAGGCGGCAAAAAACAATCCTGCGGATTGTTTTTTAGTCCGCGGGAGATGGACGCACGGGTCACCAAAAAGCTCAGCCTTGAAAGAGGCTGGGCTTTTTCTTTTTTATGATTTGTTTTTCCCTTTCCCGTCCGCACGTTCCTCTGCGGCGGCAATGGATACCACGGTTACATCCACTGCACCGGCCTGCATGAGCGCCATTGCGCAGGCGGATACGGTTGCGCCGGTTGTGATGATGTCATCCACAAGTAGTACACGCTTGCCGCTGAGGTCTGCTCCGGATTGGCAGGCAAATGCGCCCTTCGCGTTCCTCAGACGCTCCTCACGGGTCAACTCCTTCTGCGGGCGGCCCGGGTTCTTCAGATAAAGCGGCGTTTCTACCGGCACACCCAGCACCTTGCCCAGACGGTGCGCCAGCAGCAAAGGCAAACCGGGCACGCCGGGGCGCGGCTGGCGGGGTGGAACCGGCACAATACAGCTGTACAGCGGCATGGTAACCGAACCGAGATACTCCGGCTGTTCGCCCACTGCATGGGCGGGCAGTGCCCCAAACACCAGCACAGCTACGCGATCAGCCAGCTCGCGGGCAAACCAGGGACAGCCTCCGCGCTTGCAACGCAAAATAGCACTGCGCACAATGCCTTCATAGTAGTAAACTGCGGCGGCTTCTTTTACCGCGTAAAAATCATGCTCTCCCTCGGGAAGGCGCGGCGGAATATGCCGCAGCTGCGCTTCTTCTTCGGCACAGTTCGGGCAGACGGTGCCGTGCAGCGCATCAGTACCCAGCAGACCACCGCAAAAAGGACACCGCCGCGGAAACAACCACAGCTCGATGTGTTTTAACGCAGCTGTGGGAAATTTCGGCCTCATCAGTAAAAGCCGCAGCCATGCTTGCCGTTCTGCTTCACATGGCACAGCGCTTTTCGGCGTCGTCTTGAAGAGGCTCTCGCCGGGGTTTGCACGCTCCGTAAAGGCCACGCCTACGCTCAGTGAAACGGCAGGCAAATCATCGGTCGGGCAGGAGAGCTGATTGTTGATAGTTGTGATTTTGTCACGCACCGTGTAGTCCAGCTCCTGACTTACGTCCACCATAATGACCGCGAATTCGTCACCGCCGATACGGCAGACGTAGTCAATACTCCGGAAGGTGGTTTGCAGCAGGGAGGCAACCTTTTTCAGAATCTGGTCGCCAACGGCGTGGCCGTAGGTATCGTTGACGTGTTTGAAAATGTCCACATCGCAGATAATAATGGCAAACGGTGTCTCGCCATTTTCATAGATATTCAGAATTTTTTCAAACGAACCGCGGTTCAGTGCGTCGGTCAGCACATCATGCTCGGCCCCGTGGCGGATGAGCTTCTGCGTCTCCTGATTTTCGCGGTAGACCTCGTTGTAAGTCAGCGCCAAATCCTGCAGCTCGGCCGCGCCTACAACCGGGAAAAGCTCGCCTTTTTGGATGCTTTCGCCGTACTGCATCAGCGGCTTTACCACCAAACGACGTGTCATAGCGAAAATTTCTATCATAAGTATGACAAAAATGGCCGCACTGAGCTCCTGTTTGCGGTAAATGTCGATAAAGACCGTCTCCGCGTTGCCCTGCCGACTGCGGGTCAATTCCATCAGGCTGTGCAGACTCTCGGAATTTTTTTCTGTGACATTGTCACGCGTATTTTGGCACGGGCTGTTGCTGACGAGCTGCTGTGCCTTGCGCAGTTTGTCGGCATCCGACATCGCCATATCGCTATCGTGCAGCGATACGCTTTGGATTTTCTGTGGCCATGCAGAAAAGTCAACAAGCGTTGCCTGCGCCACAAGCCGCATGGCATACCGGTGTGTGTAGCTCAGGTTCTGCGAGGTCATCATGGCGGATTTCAGCAGGGTGAAAGCCTTGGTGTCGCCGTAATTTTCCCCAAAATATTCTAAAGCGGTCTCGCGGCGGCGGGTGACATTGAGATTCTCAAAATAATTGTCCATGTACTCTCGCTGGCCAGTGGCGGTGTACATCCGCACCTGCCCTACCAGATAGTCCGAACCGCTTTGCAGCTGGCGTGCCAGCGTCTGGCATTGATATAGTCCTCTGTTGCGGTCTGCATTTTGGACAGCTCACCTATCCCGCGCACCGACAGCAACCCCAGAATAACGGCCAACGGCAGTGTTACCGTTACATCACAGGCGCTTACGCGTTGTATTCTAATTTTTTTCACAACAGGCTCAACCTTTCAGCCATAATTTTTTGAAGAATTACAGGTTATTTTGTATAAAATGTGCATAATTAGTATACAAAATCTTGTCTTTCTTTGCAAGGAATTTACTTGGGCATATCCCACAAAAAAAGACAAGAAAATTCCACATATTGCAAAGAGGTCGGGCGTTTATGCAGTGCAGCCAATAGGTGCGTTCACGTATTCAACAAAGATATCAGCGTATCTTCGTCGGTTTCACTATTGACACTGGCAGTATATCCAGCATATACTGAATTTATACGAATACATACGTTTGGGGGCTGGATATGAAATCCTGTCGAAAAAGCACCGGTTACACTTTGGTCGAGTTGATTGTTACTTTGGTAATTCTGGCCGTATTGGCTGCGCTGCTTATGCCTGCGCTGACCGGTTACATTGACAAGGCGCAGGAGGCCGCGGTCATTGCCGAAGCGCGGGCGGTCCTGACCGCCTCCCAAGCCACCGTCACCGAAGCCTACGCACAAGGTAAGCTGACGCCGAACAGGATTGGAAGCGGATTTGAGGCACCCGAGAAGGAGGGCGCTGTTGCCTATAGAATGGTAAAACAGATTTTTTTGAGCTGTCTGAAATGAATTGCGATGAATGCGATTGGCGGTTTTTTCTCTGCCAAGCAACACCAATACAGACCTATCACCGGCGAAAATTTCGCTGTTTACCTATTGTAACAAGCGTTACCGCGTCACCTACCGCGTCGTTGCCACGGATAGTGAGCCTGCAGGATGGGGCGCGGTTGTACGGGTGAGTGAGATACCCACGCCGGATTTACCGGATTTACCTGATGGGACGGTTTTTCTGTCATCAGAGTCCTATGACCCGGAAAAGCCAGAGCCACCGGACACAGGTGAAACAGGAGGAACAGGAAGCTTGACGCCGGGCGGGGGCAGTAATCCGGACGTGTGGGGTGGCTCGGAATCAGGCCAACCCGGGGAGGGAACGAACCCGGATGGGCCTGATTTACCAGGTGGTGGTATCCCTGATTTACCGGAATGATTCCGCGGATTTTGGATATGTTGTTTTTATCTGCGCCACACCTTGCGGGCGATGACGTTCGGCAAAGGTCTGAGGAGCGCCGAAGATACCGTTTCTCTATCCACGCCGCCCTCGCGGGTGGCGACTGGTTCACGTTCCCGCTGATCGAAGCAACGACCGAATGTTTCTATCCACGCCACCCTCGCGGGTGGCGACACCGACAATCGACAGCGTGGACAGGAGGAACGATGTTTCTATCCACGCCACCCTCGCGGGTGGCGACGTCTTTGCGCTCTCGTAGGTGTCCGTTCCCGGGATGTTTCTATCCACGCCACCCTCGCGGGTGGCGACACAACGCTACCCCCATTACCGGCACCGAGGGACTGTTTCTATCCACGCCACCCTCGCGGGTGGCGACGGCGCACGTCAGCGCCGTGCCCGCCGACAAACTGATTTCTATCCACGCCACCCTCGCGGGTGGCGGCATTTGGATATCTACTGTGGCTACTTCGGCAGCGGTGTTTATCCACGCCACCCTCGCGGGTGGCGACCCAAATAGTACCCCACCCCTTACGCGGCACCAAAGAAGTTTCTATCCACGCCACCCTCGCGGGTGGCGACGATCTGCTGGACGATGCGCGGGAGGCGGCAAAGAGTTTCTATCCACGCCACCCTCGCGGGTGGCGACGGTGCCCGCGCTGTGTTTTTGCGCCGATTACCCTTGGTTTCTATCCACGCCACCCTCGCGGGTGGCGACATATTGATTGCGGTTTCGTCGGTCATGGTGTCCAGTTTCTATCCACGCCACCCTCGCGGGTGGCGACGCCGTAGGCTTCGGCGCTTTCTTCGTCCAGATAGTTTCTATCCACGCCACCCTCGCGGGTGGCGACAGCCAAATAGCTATGTTGTCTATGTGACGCCAAATGGTTTCTATCCACGCCACCCTCGCGGGTGGCGACGGTGATTCCAAGCGCTGCGGCAAAAAGATTGCTGTGTTTCTATCCACGCCACCCTCGCGGGTGGCGACGCGCGGCTGGGGGCGGTGTATGCTAACCAGTGTGTGTTTCTATCCACGCCACCCTCGCGGGTGGCGACAAGTTGGCAAAGGCCCGACAGATCGGTGTAGTTGATGTTTCTATCCACGCCACCCTCGCGGGTGGCGACAAGGAATCGGTGAGAACCCACGGATAGATGTCTCGTTTCTATCCACGCCACCCTCGCGGGTGGCGACAGATCGTTCGGCCTTGCCGCCCGACCCCATTGTTTCTATCCACGCCACCCTCGCGGGTGGCGACATGGCGCTATAATCTGTTTGCAGATCGAGATAGCGGTTTCTATCACGCCACCCTCGCGGGTGGCGACTGCAAAACCGCGTCGTCGAGACGCTGAACGCCTACGTTTCTATCCACGCCACCCTCGCGGGTGGCGACTCCGGCAGTAGTCAAAGAACGTACCGTCAAAAGAGTTTCTATCCACGCCACCCTCGCGGGTGGCGACGTGTCGGCGCTGGTGTGTATCATCAGGCAGGTTTTGTTTCTATCCACGCCACCCTCGCGGGTGGCGACGATAAATGGAGGGCGAAATTATATTCGCTGGTTACGTTTCTATCCACGCCACCCTCGCGGGTGGCGACAGGACCGGGAAGGAAAGACAGTGCGCGTGACCGAGGTTTCTATCCACGCCACCCTCGCGGGTGGCGACCTGTCGGCGGTCGGTTTCCACGCGTTATCACCGGTGTGTTTCTATCCACGCCACCCTCGCGGGTGGCGACGCTGCTAAAGCTGAACACGAGCATTACCGAGTTGAAAACGTTTCTATCCACGCCACCCTCGCGGGTGGCGACTTTTGCAGCAGGGTTTTTGCATCGCGCTTGGGATGTTTTCTATCCACGCCACCCTCGCGGGTGGCGACCAGTGGGGGAAAGTTTGTCAGCACCCGGCACGGGTGTTTCTATCCACGCCACCCTCGCGGGTGGCGACATTTCGTGTTTGTCAATGGTTGCGCAATAATCAAGTTTCTATCCACGCCACCCTCGCGGGTGGCGACGCTTTTTCCGCAATGCGGAACGGCAGACCCTTGTCGTTTCTATCCACGCCACCCTCGCGGGTGGCGACGCCGTAGGCTTCGGCGCTTTCTTCGTCCAGATAGTTTCTATCCACGCCACCCTCGCGGGTGGCGACAGCCAAATAGCTATGTTGTCTATGTGACGCCAAATGGTTTCTATCCACGCCACCCTCGCGGGTGGCGACTCAAGCAGGGAAGCACGGCGTCCTTGTTTTCAAAGTTTCTATCCACGCCACCCTCGCGGGTGGCGACACGCCGGCCCTTGCAAGGTCTGTTGCCTTCGATACGTTTCTATCCACGCCACCCTCGCGGGTGGCGACGAATTTGACGCTATGGAAACACAGCGAAAGCGCGTGTTTCTATCCACGCCACCCTCGCGGGTGGCGACGTTCCCTGGATTTCCCACAGCACGCCAGCGGCAACGTTTCTATCCACGCCACCCTCGCGGGTGGCGACATCGAAAGTTCGTAGTTCCAGGCGTTCACGCTGGTGTTTTCTATCCACGCCACCCTCGCGGGTGGCGACAGCACGCCCGTGACCGGGTATTCCATCGTCAGTTCGTTTCTATCCACGCCACCCTCGCGGGTGGCGACGTCGTTTTCTTGGTTCGTGGCACTATCGACCAGCTGGTTTCTATCCACGCCACCCTCGCGGGTGGCGACCGCCGGAACGCAGCAGACCATTGATATGCTGACGAAGTTTTATCCACGCCACCCTCGCGGGTGGCGACAGGTTTTCCACAGCCCCCGTCGGCGTCTGGTTTAAGTTTTATCCACGCCACCCTCGCGGGTGGCGACGACACGGCGCAGGACGGACGGTTGACGGCGCTGGGTTTCTATCCACGCCACCCTCGCGGGTGGCGACAGCGGACGCAAAGAAGGTTATTGACGAAGGCGTGTTTCTATCCACGCCACCCTCGCGGGTGGCGACGGTCTCCACGCTCTTGTTTACGCGCTCCATCACATGTTTCTATCCACGCCACCCTCGCGGGTGGCGACGAAACCACAAGAAGCTGGCGAACCTCACGGGGATGTTTCTATCCACGCCACCCTCGCGGGTGGCGACATCAGAAAAAAAGACAATGTACACATAACAGGTCGTTTCTATCCACGCCCCCCTCGCGGGTGGCGACAATAGCCGTTTGTGCTTAACTTAATTCCGTTCTCGTTTCTATCCACGCCACCCTCGCGGGTGGCGACTTACAGCAACTGCATATTCCGGCAAACGATAAGCGTTTCTATCCACGCCACCCTCGCGGGTGGCGACGTAGAAAAACTAGCCGCGCTTTATACGGTCAAAAAGTTTCTATCCCGCCACCCTCGCGGGTGGCGACACGAAAGCGAACACAAGGCTTTTGAGGATTACAAAGTTTCTATCCACGCCACCCTCGCGGGTGGCGACCGGAGAGCCAAAACCGAAAGTTCTTGCGCTCAACCAGTTTCTATCCACGCCACCCTCGCGGGTGGCGACGGCGGAGGTGACGACGACGATGTATAAATTATCGTTTCTATCCACGCCACCCTCGCGGGTGGCGACCCCGCACGCTGCGGAACCACCTGTCCAGCTTGATGTTTCTATCCACGCCACCCTCGCGGGTGGCGACCGGCTGGAAACAGTGTGCTTTTGATGGACAGCGAGTTTCTATCCACGCCACCCTCGCGGGTGGCGACGGAGCTCACTCTGAGCGCGTGCCTGTGCTTTCATGTTTCTATCCACGCCACCCTCGCGGGTGGCGACCCGTTCCTCGCAGAAAATGCTGGATGGGAAGATAGTTTCTATCCACGCCACCCTCGCGGGTGGCGACGTGCGGCATCGGGGGAGGAAATAAGATGAAAGCGTATGTTTCTATCCACGCCACCCTCGCGGGTGGCGACGATTCACAGTTGTTTTGCCGCAAAGCCTGCTTGACGACGTTTCTATCCACGCCACCCTCGCGGGTGGCGACCTCTCGGCTGTCAATGTGAACGGCCACACCGAAAAGTTTCTATCCACGCCACCCTCGCGGGTGGCGACGAGCCTCCCAGTTGTCTGAGAAACGGTTCACGAAATGTTTCTATCCACGCCACCCTCGCGGGTGGCGACGTGCTATCTATTATACTAGCATTTATGCTAGATGTGTTTCTATCCACGCCACCCTCGCGGGTGGCGACATAAGGTTGTGATGCTCAATGAAATTTGGTGTACGGTTTCTATCCACGCCACCCTCGCGGGTGGCGACCTGTCAAGGATGCCGCCAAACTTGAAAAGAGCCTGTTTCTATCCACGCCACCCTCGCGGGTGGCGACCAGCAAGATTGAGCAAGACGAAGCAAGACAGAGCAGTTTTCTATCCACGCCACCCTCGCGGGTGGCGACGGTAACTGACTATGAGTGACCGGGAATTCAAGCTGTTTCTATCCACGCCACCCTCGCGGGTGGCGACTATCTCAGCAACGCCGGGGCCAATCGGCTGCGGATGTTTCTATCCACGCCACCCTCGCGGGTGGCGACTGTCTTCTATCCAAGATGCGTATAACGGTTTTGCAGTTTCTATCCACGCCACCCTCGCGGGTGGCGACGCACAAGGCGATGGGCTAGATGTAGCCTATATTGTTTCTATCCACGCCACCCTCGCGGGTGGCGACAGTCCCCAGATAGTCGTATGCGTCCAGAATGTTGGCGTTTCTATCCACGCCACCCTCGCGGGTGGCGACAACACCGGCAACCGCTCGGCAGCCACCAACACCGGCGTTTCTATCCACGCCACCCTCGCGGGTGGCGACACCATCATGCGCGGGAAATCTGTTCACGATGAATACAGTTTCTATCCACACCACCCTCGCGGGTGGCGACAAACGAGGGATTTTTGAAAGGCAAATGTCAAATGTTTCTATCCACGCCACCCTCGCGGGTGGCGACTACAAGAAGAAATGGGAATCACAGGCACAACCAGCGTTTCTATCCACGCCACCCTCGCGGGTGGCGACTGGGCAAAAAGATATAAAGTTCTGCCCAAGTGATGTTTCTATCCACGCCACCCTCGCGGGTGGCGACTCGCCCACGTCATACGGGGGCACGGGCGTGGAAATGTTTCTATCACGCCACCCTCGCGGGTGGCGACGCGCGGGTGCGCCCGCTGCCGTCCCTGCCAGTGTTGTTTTCTATCCACGCCCCCCTCGCGGGTGGCGACACCGGCGAGATGGGCGGCGCAGATTCAAGATGTGAGTTTCTATCCACGCCACCCTCGCGGGTGGCGACGACAGCTTTCCGCCTGTCAGATTGTCGATGAATGTGTTTCTATCCACGCCACCCTCGCGGGTGGCGACCGGTGGTATCAACAATGCAAAGGCTTAAATGTTGAGTTTCTATCCACGCCACCCTCGCGGGTGGCGACGGCACGGTCGCGACGGCCACCCAGGTCATCAGCGAGTTTCTATCCACGCCACCCTCGCGGGTGGCGACACTTGGCTCCGATCCAGCAGAGCTCGAAGGCGATCGTTCCTATCCACGCCACCCTCGCGGGTGGCGACTTGCTTTTCCTCAGCCGTCTTCTCGGCCAGGATGCTTCTATCCACGCCACCCTCGCGGGTGGCGACCTTCCGAACAGCTCATAGTAGAGGCTGCTCATGTTATGTTTCTATCCACGCCACCCTCGCGGGTGGCGACGGGCCAGCTTCGGCCAGGCATACTACGACGCCTACGCGTTTCTATCCACGCCACCCTCGCGGGTGGCGACGGCCTGGCCCTGTGCTGCGTATGTTTCGGCTATTTCGTTTCTATCCACGCCACCCTCGCGGGTGGCGACTTTTTCGCCGCCTCGATCCGGCGCATATAGTCACAATGTTTCTATCCACGCCACCCTCGCGGGTGGCGACAAGGGCCTGGCCGTCACACAGAAACTGATCGAAGCGTTTCTATCCACGCCACCCTCGCGGGTGGCGACACTTCGTCGGCGGCCAGCAGCTGGTCGCACTCGTGTTTCTATCCACGCCACCCTCGCGGGTGGCGACCCCATGCCCTGCGCACTGACGAAGAATTACTGGTGTTTCTATCCACGCCACCCTCGCGGGTGGCGACAGGAACCTAACCGCGAAAATTAAGGCCCAGAAAGGTTTCTATCCACGCCACCCTCGCGGGTGGCGACACCAACCGCGGTTGTATTTGCCGCTGTGTTTGGTGTTTCTATCCACGCCACCCTCGCGGGTGGCGACCCATCCGGCCTCGCTTCTTTCAGCGCATCCATGTTTCTATCCACGCCACCCTCGCGGGTGGCGACTTTGGTATGACGGTTGTGATTATCGGTGGAAATCAGTTTCTATCCACGCCACCCTCGCGGGTGGCGACTGGCAGGGATTCGCCAGGCGAAGCAATGCCATGGAGTTTCTATCCACGCCACCCTCGCGGGTGGCGACACGGCGTTTTTTTTCAGCAGTAAGCGCGATTTCAACGTTTCTATCCACGCCACCCTCGCGGGTGGCGACTGCCGTTTCGCCGATGCACTTAATGTTAAGCGTGTTTCTATCCACGCCACCCTCGCGGGTGGCGACCATTCGGCGCGGTCTCGCTGTGCATCGGTGGGGCGTTTCTATCCACGCCACCCTCGCGGGTGGCGACTGCCAGTAGTATTTGCAGCGGTTTTGCACTCCACCTGTTTCTATCCACGCCACCCTCGCGGGTGGCGACGGTCGCCTGTTGACAATTTCTTCTTTTGTCCAGGTGTTTCTATCCACGCCACCCTCGCGGGTGGCGACGGGTTTTGCAGTTCTGTTTCAAGGGCTGCATCGTGTTTTATCCACGCCACCCTCGCGGGTGGCGACCGCTGAACGGTACTTTATACAGACATTTCATTTTCAGTGTTTCTATCCACGCCACCCTCGCGGGTGGCGACAGCTGGCCTTCTGGCAACGATTTCGCGATTGACACGTTTCTATCCACGCCACCCTCGCGGGTGGCGACTTCTTCATGCTGTTCACACTCGGATGCAGAACTGTTTCTATCCACGCCACCCTCGCGGGTGGCGACGCCGCAGTTACCGTACTGGTAAGGTGCAGGAACCGGGTTTTCTATCCACGCCACCCTCGCGGGTGGCGACAGTTTTTGCGGGATTCTTGCCTCGCGTATGCGACGTTTCTATCCACGCCACCCTCGCGGGTGGCGACTGAAAAGATTGAGATTTCGCTCTTGCAAGTTTGAGTTTCTATCCACGCCACCCTCGCGGGTGGCGACTGATTGAGGACACCGCGCGGGCGGTTGACCGTGTGTTTCTATCCACGCCACCCTCGCGGGTGGCGACAGGAAACGAAAATGGATATCGTCAAGGCCGTTATGTTTCTATCCACGCCACCCTCGCGGGTGGCGACTGTAAATTTCCCACGTAATGGTTTTTGCTCGGTAATCGTTTCTATCCACGCCACCCTCGCGGGTGGCGACTTAAAACAGACATTTCGGAAGAAGAAATGATTTCGGAGTTTCTATCCACGCCACCCTCGCGGGTGGCGACAAGTAATGCTCTGCCCGAGCGAGTTGACATACTTGTTTCTATCCACGCCACCCTCGCGGGTGGCGACGCATTTACTGGACTGATGGCCGCACTTGCTGGGTGTTTCTATCCACGCCACCCTCGCGGGTGGCGACACTGCGCTTATTGAGCATCATCAATCCGGCTCTTGTTTCTATCCACGCCACCCTCGCGGGTGGCGACTGCGTATTTTACGGTTGTTTGTGCCACGCACAATGTTTTATCCACGCCACCCTCGCGGGTGGCGACCGCTTCCTGTTGGAAGTTGACGAGCCGATTTACGTTTCTATCCACGCCACCCTCGCGGGTGGCGACGGCAAGCATTGTGGCTCTGGTCGATTGCGCTATAGAGTTTTATCCACGCCACCTCGCGGGTGGCGACCTTCACGGCAGTGCTGGTTTTCAAGCAGTAACCGATGTTTCTATCCACGCCACCCTCGCGGGTGGCGACATGCGCCGAATTTGCGTCAGCTTTGTGCTTTTTAAAGTTTCTATCCACGCCACCCTCGCGGGTGGCGACAATCGGCAGTATTTTTGGCGCGGCTTTTGCGGCTGTGTTTTATCCACGCCACCCTCGCGGGTGGCGACGCCGTGCAGCCATTTCATAACGTTCTCAGCGCCGATGTTTCTATCCACGCCACCCTTTGCGGGTGGCGACGTTTTACTCCTTTGTCATGGATTCCAGCAGCATGTTTCTATCCACGCCACCCTCGCGGGTGGCGACCTTGGGAACGGTATCTCGTTCGCCAACAAGAACACGTTTCTATCCACGCCACCCTCGCGGGTGGCGACACTGGTTGCCCAAATCCACCATGACATGCTGGTCGTTTCTATCCACGCCACCCTCGCGGGTGGCGACGTCAGGATAACGTTGTTTTCAAATTCCGGGGCAATGTTTTATCCACGCCACCCTCGCGGGTGGCGACCCTTGATGTCCCACTTGCCGTCAATGAAAATCACGTGTTTCTATCCACGCCACCCTCGCGGGTGGCGACCGGTGGCGGGCAGAACAAGTAATCCCTGTATTGCTGAGTTTCTATCCACGCCACCCTCGCGGGTGGCGACATGTTATATATGGTACAGCACCAGAAAAACGTTCTGTTTCTATCCACGCCACCCTCGCGGGTGGCGACAAAGAGAGCTGCTCGAGAATCTGCCCAGCAGCATGTTTCTATCCACGCCACCCCTCGCGGGTGGCGACCGCTCTGGACGTGCTGCTGGAGGCGCTGTGCCGGGATGTTTCTATCCACGCCACCCCTCGCGGGTGGCGACGGCAAACCCTCGCGAGTGTACAAAAATGTACAGTGTCTTTTTTGCGCAAAAGGGGAAAAAAAAATTATCTGTAAAATCAAAAATAATCTAAAACATCCGCCTCACATTCCCATTGCAACAAGCAAAAAATGCACAGCCTGCCCCAAAACGTCCGATGGCATCGGTGCGAAGCTCCTGGGAAAAGTATGCTTGCTTTCGCCTCGCACCGGGGCCGCTACACAAGCAGCACATCATCCTGAGCAAATTCGGGGTGGCGGCCAAGGTGCTCCACGCGGGTTTTGTAGTGGTTGCCAAGCTGGTAAAAGCGCAGGCTGTCGGTTTCGGGGTCAATCAGCGCGGCCAGCGAGGCTTTGAATGCGGTGTACTGGGCAGCGTCCAGCAGGCATTCAAACACGGAATTCTGCACCCGCTGGCCGTGGTTTACGCAGGCTTTGGCAACCTTGCGCAGACGTTTGCGCCCGGCGGAGGTTTCGGTGTTGACGTCGTAGGTGACAAGTACAAGCATACGCGCACCTCACTTCCAGAAAAAGGGCGGATATACGTCCATATCGCCGCGCAGGGTGCGGGCCAGCAGCAGGGCTTGCACATAGGGCACAAGTCCCCACGGCAGCTTTTCCCGCAGGAAGGGATGGGTAATCTGCTCCTGTTTTTTGCTCTGCCATGCCTTGAAAAACGCTCGGCGGCCCTCGTCGGTCAGCCAGACCGCACCGCTTTCCTGCCGTTGCAAATCCTTTGCGGTCAGAATTTTCTGGTTCACGCAGGACAGCACAAATCGGTCAGCATAAACAGTACGCAGTTCCTCCATCAGGTCAAGGGCAAGGCTTTGACGGCCCGGGCGCGGGCGATGCAGGAAGCCCACATAGGGGTCCAGCCCCACAGCGGTCAGCGCGGCAGCGCAGTCGCGGGCCAGCATGGTGTAGGCAAAGGAAAGCAACGCATTGATGTTGTCCAGTGGCGGACGGCGGCTGCGCACAGTAAAGGTGAAGTCTTCGCGTTGCTGCAAAATCAGCGCATCGAAGCGGTCAAAGTAGCGTTGGGCGGCTTCGCCCTCCAACCCCAGCAGCTGCCCGGGATCCTCGCAGGCATCAATCAGTGGCAAGGCTGAGGCCAGCTGTGCGGAGGTACGCTTTAAATCCTCCACCGGCACACGCTGCGGATGGTCGCGGGTGGCGCGCTCCAGCGCCCAGCGGGCGTTGTAGACCTTGCCCAGAATGAAGCCGCGCGCATAGCGGCAGCTTTGCGTGGGGTCATCGGCCACACGGTACTGAATCTGACGCAACAGTACATTGCCGCGCTCCTCGCCCACGGTGCGGGCCAGAAAGCGTCCCTGCGGGGAGAAAAACACAAGGTCGATACCCCGGCGGGCGCAGGCGCCCATCAGGGCGGGGCTGGCCCCGGCGTAGGTGAAGCAGACGATGCCTTCCAGCGTGTGCAGGGCAAACCGTGCACGCTCCTGCTTGTCGCAGCAGATGACAACATTTTCGCCATCCAGCGTCAAATAATTGTCTGCGCTGAGCACGAACAGCGTGTTGAGCAGTTGTCTCACGGCGTCACCTCCTCGTCGATGTGCGCCCGCAGATACGCGGCCGGGTCGGCGCGCTGATAGAGCACCGGCAGGCAGAGCTCTTTCAGAGAACACGCATTGCAGTGCTTGCCGGGTTTGCTTTTTGGGTGTGTAGCCGCGGGCGAAATAGCGGTTCATCTCGTCGGCAGCCGCCTGCGTTTTGGCGCGCAGCTCTGGTGTCAGCGGCACAACCTCGCGGCGGCGGGTCTCGGCATAGTAGAGTGCACCCGCGGGCACCTCGCAGACGAGCATCTCCTCCAAGGCCATTGCCTGTGCACAGAGCTGCAGCCGGTCGGCGTCCGATTCCTTTGGTGCGCCGTGCTTGTACTCGATGGGCGTGGGCAGCCAGCGGCCCTCGCGCCCCTGCAGCGGCACGCCGTCCGGGCTGGCGTGAAACTCCACCACGTCACAGTTCCCGGTCAGCTTCAGCCGGCGGCTGATGACCCGCATCCCGCGCACGATGAGCGTATCACCGCGCTTTTCGGTCAGACCGTCATCGTGGCAGCGGTTGTGGTCCAGCCGCCCCTCGGCGGTGCGCTGGTTTTCCTGCCATTGCTGTTCCAGATAAGCCAACGCCCATTGCCTGCGGCAGAAGGCGAAGTGCTGTATCCCGGACATTTGCAGATAATCGTCAGCGTTCATCATACACTTCCGGCGTCAGGCCTTCGAGGGTGTCGCAGATATAGTCATAGTCATCAGCACTGCGCGGCGTGTCCGTCTTGGCCTTGACGTGCAGGCTGTGATGCACCTTGGCGGACGAATACTGGCCGTTCTTGCAGTTATGTTTCCACCAATACAGGCGGACAACCTGCATACTGCCATCCGGGCGGGCAGCAGAGGTATCATTTTCAAACAGTGTGCGCAGAGCCTCCTTGATGCAGTCGGCGTCCTCCTCAGTGAAGCCGGTCTTTTCGGCCAGCTGGCAGTTGATGCTGCCAAAGGTGGTGTAGAGACCGAAGTCTACACGGTGCTTCATACCCATAGTATCGCTGGACTTTTTGTCGCCGGTTACACCGTTTACGCTTTTGGTAATCTGGATGCTGCTTGTCTCAATGGGGTCAATGCTGAACGCTGGATGAATGGATACTGGGCCGCGCACGCCCACGGATACGCCGTCGCCCTTGGTGTCCTTGCTGCTGAATGCGAATACCTGACCAAAGCTGCGTACATCCAGCCACTGCGCACAAGCTGCCTTTGCATAGACGTCCCGATCCTTACCGGCTTTTTTCACCTCCGGGCAGCCGTCCGCGCGGTCCTTCAGGCTCTTGAAGCCGTCGTTGCAGCGGTCATCCGACTGAACAAAGACATTTTGCCCTAAATCCATCATACGATTGCGGATTTTTCGCTTGAGGCATACATCCGAAATCTCGCCGTAGCCGTCGTAGGTTTCCCGAGGACGGTTGCCATTCAAGGGGTCACCGTTCGGATTTGCGTGCTCAACGGCAATAACAAGGGCAAAATCAATCTTATTCTGTAAGGTAGTCATGGTACGTTCCTCCTATGTTATTCTTCAGCAGTGTTTTTGTTGTAGGCTGCATTTTCTTCACGGAAATCCATCATCTGGCAGGCATAGCCCAGCAGATACAGCTCATTGAGGGGTTTGTTCGTATACTTTTCGGCGCCAAGCCGACCCACCAATTCCTGAAGTGTGCTATACCGCTTGTCACGGGACACACCGTTGGCGCGCATACGGTTCAGATAAGGGGTGAGCTTTTGCTGCAGAAGCGCGGTGGTTTTAGCCGGTCTCTGCACAAAGACAAGCCGCAGGCGCTCGGCGTTGGTTGGACGCGTCTCACCGGTCTGAGATTGAACGCGGCGCTCAATCTGCTCGGCACAGGCCAGAATACGGCCAAACAGATAGCTCCGGTCATCAATAGTCTCATCAACGTACTTGCCATCGGTCATAACGAAATCCTCCTTTTTATTTCTGTGATAATAGCCGCAAATCAACGCACAGGCAATGCCGCACGTTTTTTGATACTCCCACGGTTCCAGTCCGATTCCGGCTGTGGCACGATGCACAGCGCTCAGCATCAGGTCACGCGGTAGATATTTGCCTTCTGTGATGCAGGGCACCAGACGTTCAACGGTCTGCTGGATGATTTTTTTGTCGGCCTTCTCGCCATAAGCAGCCTTTGCAATATCCGCTGGAGAGGGTGCGCCCCAGAAGGACACGCGCTTCCATTTTGGCTTCTGGCCGGGCTCTGCCGATTCCGGTGCGCTTCGGTAGTTGAGCTTCCACGCAAAATTCCGGTGCCAGTCCGTGATGTTTTTCATCAGTTCAGAACCCGCCAACTCCCGGTAATAGCGGATGGACAACCGCCCCTGTGTGGCGGAGTCCAGAATCATAACCACCGTGTTGGCCTTCTCGTCCAGGGCTTTGCCGTAGCCCTGAATTGCCTTGTTGAAACGCTCCGCGTATTCGCTTTCGGTGGCGGGCGGCAGCTGAGGCTGCCCGAGCTGGGCAAAGGCGGCGGCAAAGTCATCGCCGAGGTCCATACTGTCGGCGGTAATGTCGGGAATCGGCTCTCCCTTGGTGCCCCAGACCACTACCGTCTGATCACCGTTGCTGCAGCCCTGTTTGCTTATCAGCCAGCGCAGTGCGCTGTGGGCCTTCTGGGTGGTTTCGTAGCCGATGGAGAGGGCTTGCTCTGCAGTGACAAAGCGACCCCTGTATGTGTAATTTGTACTGTCATTGCTGGAAATCAGCTTGGCACGGTCACCGGGGTTGCGAATTTTGTAGGGACTGAGTGTCGAAACGGCCATTTGTTTCCCCTGCACGGTACAGTAGTCTACACGTTGTTGCTTCATCTCATAATAGTGGATAAAGCTCTCGCGCACGGCTTCGTCCTGTGCAAGGTCTATACCACCCACCCGGAACCGCACAAAGGATTCCGTCTGGTCTGCGCTGGCAAGCGTTTCCAGTATCTTTGGCTTTTCGTCCTTGTTGCCGGTCCATTTTGTCGGCATTTTACCGTTTTCGTCCAGAAACAAAATATGTTTTTGGACAAGACTGGCAACCAGGCAGCCCTTTTCCAGAAACCGCAACACGGCGCAGACCTTTGCATCGGCATAGGGAGAGGAGCACCAATCCTGCAGTTGTGTGTGGTAAAGGTTCCACCCGGATTTTTTTGTGCCGCCGTAGGCCGGGTAGTCGGCTGCTATGTATTGCAGTTTGTCCACAAGGGGGTGCGGCACAATGCCGGAGGTTCTGGCGGAGGATTCCTCTGTACAGGGGATAATCGTTGTCTGCTCGTCTTTTGCCAGCAGGCGGGCATCCTGAAAATCGCCGTTCTGGTCCAACTCTACTTCAATATTGACCAGCTGGGTTGTATGCGCTACCGGCAGCAGCGGCACATAACTGCGCTTGTCGCCCTCGGCCTGAAATTTTTGTATACCGATTTCCTGCTGGCAATTTTCATAGGTTTCATAGCATTTTTCCAGCCAGCTCATTCGTGCATCACCTCCTCGTATAGGGTGTCGCAGCCGGTCATAGTTTGACCCAGTGTAAAGTGCTTTGGCTGCTGGGGGGGTGAATGTCGCGCACAACCGGGCACTCCTCCGGGCGGATAAATTTTATAATGCCGTTTTCCATTACTGGGCGCCAAAAACGCTCCTGCATCTGCCCGGTGTCGGTCTCGTCCGCATAAGTGATGCCGTGCACCATAAGACCCAGCGGCAGGGGAGGAGTATTGTCATAAGCGCCCTTGCCCTCGCCGAAAATGCAGGGCTCCACATAGCCCTGACATTCCCGCGTGCCGAGGAAAATATCCCGCCGCCCGCCACGCTCCACCATTCGCTTGGCAATGGCGTAATGCTTGTTTTCGTTGCGGTCACAGGCAAGGTCAGGACGGCGCGTGTTCCACTCAAAGTGGGCGCGCACCTGATACTCCACCTCTGACAGGTAGGTATAAATCGACAGGTCATTGCCGCCGTCATTGTACTTGATGGGGCGAATGCCCTTGGACTGGGTCTCAATGCGGTTCATAATGCGGACCGCATCCACATACCAAATCAGGGTAGGCTTCCAGTATACGCTTTCCATAATGCCCTTCAGGGCCTGGTAGGTCGGCACCGGGTAGCTGCATTTTTCACCGCCGACGCGGGTTATCGGGTCGCTGAACAGTGCATAGCGCCCATACACCCGCAGTGAAATCGTATTGGGATATTGCAAGAATAACCCTCCTTCTTTAAAATTCTAAAAATGGCAGAGGTGCGGCGCTTGTCTGCACACCCTTATCCGTATCGTAAAAACCGTCCTGCAAAACCAGCACGCTGCCGCCCGCGGCGGGAAGCAGGGCACCGCATTTTTCCAGCACGCGGTGTTCTGCTTCGGTGATGCCCACGGCAAAGCGCTGCGCCTGCCGAAGCTGCCCGGCGGTAACGCTTTTGGCTTCGATAAGATCGCTGACAAGCTGCTTGCCCGCAGCACCGTAAGGTGTGATGATGGGTGTAGTAATGTCCTCCAGCGCGTGGAAATGTCCTTCCGCGGTTCCAAAGGCCTGACGCAGCTGGTAAATGGCGGGCGAAGGATTGTCGGTGGCCTCGCGATAGGCCCGAACAGCGTCCGTATTTACTGTGAGCAGATTAAATAGTTCGTGTGTCCTGTCTGCTACAACAGCCGGATCCGCCATACGGCTGATTTGGCGGGGCTCCTTGAAATAGAGCTGGTAATAGGCGCGGATGGTTTCTGGGGCCAGCAAATCGGCCCCCGACGGAAGCTCGCGCAACAGCCGCTGGGTTGCCAACCGCCCCTCCTTTAGGTCAGGCAGATGGTCGAGGTTTTCCAGCTGCGGCTCAACCTCTACCAGATAGACCGGGCGGCAGCTACCTGCCTCTCCGTGGCGGTTGCAGCGCCCGGCAGCCTGTGCAACACTGGGCAGCCCCCGCCATGCTGCGCACAACGCAGTCAAAGCTCAAGTCCACGCCTGCTTCAATGAGCTGGGTGCTGACACAGATGGTTTTCCCGGAATCGGCTTTGTCGGACAGCCGCCTGCGAATCGTTTCGATGACGTCCTGTCGATGCTGCACACAAAGGTGGGTGGTCAGGCAGTAAAGTGTGGTGTCCGGGGCACAGCTTTCCTTCAGTTGGGTGAAAACCTTGTCCACAGCGGCGCGGGTGTTCAGAATAACCAGAATGGAACGGTTGCTCGTCTGCTTCTCCCGCACAAAATCTGCCAGACCCGCCGCTGTGAAGCCACCGTCCGGCCGGATGGGTACAATCTGTGTGCGGCGGAACTGCTCAAACCGTAGGGCAAAATCCGGGACAATGTCCATAGGGGTCGCATAGTGCAGCGGATAGTCAACACGCTGGAAATCCGGCTGGGTAGCCGTGCAGAGCACGACCGTTGCGCCCAGCTGTGTGGCCAGAAAATTGACGGCTGTGTTAAATAGGTAGGTGTGGCACAGTGGCAGAGATTGAATCTCGTCAAAAAGCAGGATGGAATCCGCCAGTCCCGCCATACGGCGAACATTCTGGCGCGGCGCGGCAAACAGCGTGTTGAGCAGCTGCACCAGCGTAGTCAGGATAATGGGCACGCCCTGCCAGCGCTCCATACGGCGCATAAGGGCTTCATCCTGCGTGTTGGGAATTATATCGGAATGATGCTCCAACAAATAGACGTCCCCGCCCAGCATTTTCTTGAACTCCGCTGCGTTCTGGCCAAGAATGGAACGGAACGGCGCAAAATAGAAAATGCGCTTTGCGTTACGCAACTTGGCCGCTTGCAGGCAATACCGCAGGCCGGCATAGGTCTTGCCGCCGCCGGTGGGAACGTACAGGCGGTAGATACCCGTCCCGGAGCACTGCCCGGCGGCCTTGCACTGGTCGGAGATTTCACGGCGAAGCGTGTCAATCGGGCGGCGGGGCTTCAGGCTGACCAGAAAGTCCTCGGCCTGGTCGGCCAACAGTGCCCACGGCGGAGAGGATTCCGGTGCGGGGGTGTTCTCCGGCTGAAACCAGTAGGCGGAATCCAGCCAGTCGGCATCGACCAGTGTGGCGAATAAAAACCGTTGTGCCAACCCCAGCCGCATCAGGTAGCCGGCCCGCTGTGCGGGAAGTGGTGCGGCGGTGCGCTGCTCAGACTGCAGCATCTGCAGACAGAGAGCGCTGACCTCCGCGACTGCCTTTTCAAACCGCTGCTGTACCTCTGCCATAGAAATACATTGCGAGAAGAACACCTGACAATTTTCCGGGTAGAGCTTATCCGCCTGCGCGGCATACATCCGCTGCATCCACGGTTCACTGCCATCCGGGGCGATAATGTCCAGCCGTTCCCCATGGTGACACCCGATGGCCAGTCCGGCCAGCTGTGCGGTAATGTATCGTGTGCCCGCGCCAGAAGCACCGCGATTTTCCCACAGCCAACGCATACCGGCGCTGGCGTGGTTGATTTTTTCCGGAGTGTTGTTGTACAGATGGTCTTGAACGGCCTGGCAGGCCTTGCCCATATCGTGCAGCAGGCCGGTCAGATAGCCGAGGTTTTCCAGCCCGATGCTGCGGCAGAGGTCGGCGCAGTGCTTAGCAACAGCACGACTATGCGCTTCCAACGACTGCACGGCAAGGATTTCGTCATTGTCTCCGCGCAGAATGTGTCCGGCCAAAATGCGATCTGACATAGGCAACACCTCTTTTTTGACTTCCGCTTAGCTTTGGTTCAGTCCTGCTTTTTTGTTCTGCTTCCATTGTAGCACAATATAATCCCCATAAATCGGACTTTCACTGGGATGCGGAAAATTTTGGCAGAGCAAACAAAAAGTGGGCAGTTGTTTTGTGGAAAAAGGAGAGAGGGGCGTTTGCAGGGAAGTTGCGGGCCGGGTGTGCCCGGTCCCTGCGGGCAGATGGAGGGGAAAGAACGAGATGTAATAGAGTGCAGTGGGATCGCCCACAAAAAAGCACCCGGCGGGTGGCCGGGTGCGGGAAAACGAAAAAGCAAATACTGGATTTTACGCGTGTTTAGGCACATTTTTGGTGGCGATTACGTCCACGCCGGTGTCGGCGGCGTTGGGTAGAAGCACTTGGCCGATGGCAACCGGGGCGGGGACAGTTACGCCTTTCAGGGCGCGGACAATGTCAAAAATCTTGTCCTTGGGGATGTCGGTGCGGGTCTTGCAGCTCACGGCGGCAAGCGTGCCGCCCGTCACGCGGACGGTGGTGGTCACAATGCGGGTCGGGGCGGTTACCTCCTTGCGTGCGTAGGCGTCACCGCGGGGGCAGGTGTTGCCGTGCACAGCCGTCACCGCGCCGTTTTCCAGCTCCACCGTCAGGGCACAGCCCATCGGGCAGCCGATGCAGGTCAATTCACGTTTTTCCATCGTCAGCCCTCCTCCAAGGTCACGGTCACAGCGTCGCCGCTACGCAGCAGGTCGGCTTTCAGCCGCACGGTTTCCATCTCGCCGGGGGCCAGCACAGGCCGCTTGCGGCTGTAGATGCAGCTTTCTCCGCAGTAGACCGCGATTTTTTTGTTCTTGTACACGCCGCCTACACGGAAGCGCAGTGTGACGGTGTCGCCTGCGCAGTCGGGACGGATGGTGGTGGGCACGGTGTAGCGCACGCCGTTGGTGCAGTGCACCGGCAGGATGCGCCCGGCGGGCGGCTCACTGCCCAGAATATATGCGGCGGCGTGGGTGCCGGCGGCCGCGGCTTCCTCGGAGACATAGTCCACCAAATCATGCACGTGCAGCACATTGCCCGCGGCAAAAACGCCGGGCAGGTTCGTTTCCAGGCTCTCGTTCACGGCGGGGCCGCCGGTCACCGGGCTTAGCTCCACGCCCGCGGCGCGGCTCAGCTCGTTTTCGGGCAGCAGCCCGCAGGAGAGCAGCAGCGTGTCGCAGTCATAGTGCTCCTCAGTGCCGGGGATGGGGCGTCCGTTTTCGACCTGTGCCAGCGTGATGCCGGTCACACGCTCCTTGCCCTGAATGTCCACCACGGTGTGGCTCAGCTTCAGCGGAATGCCAAAATCATCGAGGCACTGCACAATATTGCGCTTCAGACCGCCGGAATAGGGCATAAGCTCGGCAACGCAGAGCACCTTGGCACCCTCCAGCGTCATACGGCGCGCCATAATCAAGCCGATGTCGCCGCTGCCCAGAATCACAACCCGCCGCCCGGGCAGGTAGCCTTCCATATTGACAAGGCGCTGCGCCGTGCCCGCAGTGAAGATACCGGCGGGGCGGTAGCCGGGGATGTTCAGCGCGCCGCGGGGGCGCTCGCGGCAGCCCATTGCCAGAATGACCGCCTTGGGGTGCAGCTGGAACAGGCCGTCCGTCTTGTTCATGGCGGTCACGGTTTTGTCCGCCGCCAAATCCAGCACCATTGTGTTCAGTTTGTAGGCAATGCCCAGCTCGCGCATCTGGTCGATGAACCGCGCCGCGTACTCGGGCCCGGTCAGCTCCTCTTTAAAGGTATGCAGGCCAAAGCCGTTGTGGATGCACTGGTTCAGGATGCCGCCCAGCTCGCTGTCGCGCTCCAGAATCAGGATGTCCTGCACGCCGCTTTTGCGTGCGGCCACGGCTGCCGCCAGCCCCGCAGGGCCGCCGCCGATGATGACCAAATCTGCATTATTCATAGCGAAGCCCCCTTTCACAGCGTGTCCTTGTTCGTTCCGACGATGACTTTGGAGCCGCCGCCGGATTTTGTGATTTCACTCTGGTCCACGCCCAGCTCCCGCGCCAAAATCTCCATAACGCGGGGGCTGCAGAAGCCTGCCTGACAGCGGCCCATACCGGCGCGGGTGCGGCGCTTGACGCCGTCCAGACTGCGGGCGCCGGGCGTGCGGTGGATGGCGTCGATAATTTCGCCCTCGGTCACGCTCTCGCACCGGCAGATAATCTGGCCGTAGGCGGGGTTCTGCCGGATCAGCTCGGCCCGCGCTGCAAAATCCAGCGTTTTCGGGTCAAGGATGCCCTTGCGCGTCGGGTCAAAGTCCGCTTTTTCCTTCAAATGCAGGCTGTCCCGCACGATGCCCGCCACCATCGCGCCGATGGCCGGGGCGCTGGACAGGCCGGGGGATTCAATCGCCGCGCAGTCCACAAAGCCGGGCGCGATCTCGCCGATGAAGAAATCGTGCCGCGCCTCATGGGCGCGCAGCCCGGCAAAAGCTGGTGATGGTCTGCCGCAGCGGAATATCCTTGACGGCCAGCCCGGATTTTGTGCGCACCTCATCAAGGCCCGCCGCGGTGGTGGCGGTGGCCTCCTTGTCATCCACGTCGATGGCGGTCGGGCCGACCAGCAGGTTGCCGTGGACGGTCGGGGTGACCAGCACGCCCTTGCCGTACTTGCCCGGCAGCTGGAACACGGTGTGCCGCACGTGCTGCCCGGCGGTGTGGTCGAGCAGGAAGTAATCCCCGCGCCGCGCCGTGATTTTCATTGGATGCGCGGTGTCCGCCAGATTGTGCAGCGTGTCGGCATAGACGCCCGCCGCGTTGACGATGCAGCGCGCTTCCAGCGTGCCGCCGTCGGTCTCAACGGCCCAGCCGCCCTTGATGGGGTGCAGGCCGGTGACTTTTGTATCAAACCGGAAGGCCACGCCGTTTTTGGCGGCATTTTCCGCCAGTGCAAAGGTCAGGCCGAAGGGGCAGACGATGCCGCCGGTGGGGGCCCACAGGGCAGCCACGGCGCTGTCGGCAATGTTCGGCTCCATCCGGACAAGCTCGTCGCGCTCAATGATGCGCAGCCCCTCCACACCGTTGGCCACGCCGTTTTCGTAGAGCTTTTCCAGCGCGGGGCGGTCCTCCTCACTCAGGCAGACGACCAGACTGCCGCACTGCTCGTAGGCAAAATCCAGCTCCTTGGCCAGTGCCGGCATACGGCGGCTGCCCTCCACGTTCAGGCGGGCCATCAGGCTGCCATGGGCGGCGTCATACCCGGCGTGCACAATGGCGCTGTTGGCCTTGGAGGTGCCGCAGCAGACGTCCTCCTCCTTTTCCACAACCAGAATATTGTCGCTGTAGCGTGAAAGCTCCCGCGCACAGGCGCAGCCGGACACGCCCGCGCCGATGATGATACTATCGTACATCCTGTCAATCCTCCTTTGCCCAGCCATAGGAACAGCGGACGGCCTTGTCCCAGCCGCGCAGGCGCTTTGTGCGCTCCGCCTCGGTGATGGATGGGGTAAACTCACGGTCCACCGACCAGTTTTGCAGCACATCCTCGGTGCTGGACCAGTAGCCCACGGCCAGTCCGGCCAGATAGGCCGCACCCAGCGCGGTTGTCTCCACGCAGCAGGGGCGCTTGACCGGCAGCTTGCTGATGTCCGCCATCGTCTGCATTAAGTAATTGTTGGCGCAGGCGCCGCCGTCTACCTTGAGCGCCGTCATCGCAATGCCGCTGTCTGCCTCCATCGCGGTCAGTACATCGTTAATCTGGTAGCACAGGCTGTCCAGCGTGGCGCGGATGATGTGGTTCTTGTTCACGCCGCGGGTCAGGCCCACAATCGCGCCGCGGGCGTACTGGTCCCAGTGGGGTGCGCCAAGGCCGGTGAAGGCGGGCACCACGTAGCAGCCGTTGGTGTCCCTGACCTTCTGCGCCATATACTCGGAGTCGCGGGCGTCCTCCAGCAGATGCAGCTCGTCCCGCAGCCACTGGATGGCCGCACCGGCTACGAAAATAGAGCCCTCCAGCGCGTAATTTACCTTGCCGTCCAGCCCCCATGCAATCGTAGTCACCAGCCCATTGCGGGAGAAGAACGGCGTCTCGCCGGTGTTCATCAGCATAAAGCTGCCGGTGCCGAAGGTGCTCTTGGCCTCGCCGGAGCGGAAGCAGGTCTGGCCGAACAGCGCAGCCTGCTGGTCGCCCGCCGCGCCCGCAATCTTGATTTCGCCGCCGAAGTGCATCGGGTCGGCGTACTCATAAAACTGGCTGTTGGGCACTGGCGTGGGCAGCATACAGCGCGGTATATCGAGGATTTCCAGAATCTCATCGTCCCAGTCCAGCGTGTGGATGTTGAACATCATCGTCCGGCTGGCGTTGGAGTAGTCGGTTACGTGGATTTTGCCGCAGGTCAGCTTCCAGATAAGCCAGGTTTCCACCGTGCCGAACAGCAAATCGCCGCGCTCGGCCCGCGCCCGCACGCCGGGCACATTATCCAGTATCCATTTTAATTTGGTAGCCGAGAAGTAGGCGTCAATCACAAGGCCGGTCTTTTCACGGATTTTCTCGGTCAGGCCGCGGGCCTTAAGCTCATCGCAGTATTCGCTGGTGCGGCGGCACTGCCAGACAATGGCGTGGTAGACCGGCTCGCCGGTATCGCGGTCCCAGACGATGGTGGTCTCGCGCTGGTTGGTGATGCCGATGGCGGCGATATCCTCGGCCAGAGCGCCAATCTGGTTCATGGCGGAGAGCGCCACGCCCAGCTGTGTGGTCCAGATTTCGTTGGCGTCATGCTCCACCCAGCCCGGCTTGGGGAAATACTGGGTGAACTCCTTCTGCGCCACGCTGCACATCTCGCCCTTGGCATTGAAAAGGATGCAGCGGTTGGAGGTGGTGCCGGCATCCAGCGCCATAATGTATTTCTGCTTTGTCATCGAAATTCTCCTTTGTTACGGAAAAACGATTGCCTGCCTTTATTATACAAGATGTTCAGATTTTATTCGCGTGGCAAATACACCAAAAAATGAGGGGGATTTTTTGGCAGAACAGCCGGACATCAGCCTAGTAAAATGGTGTGTTAAAAAAATGACTTTCTCGATTTTGTTAAATTTTTTAAGAAATTTGGGCAAAAATCAATGGTGTGTTTGGAAAATGCACAAAGAGACGGTCGCTTTTTCGGCTTTTCGACAATTCTGCGAAAATCGCTTTCTTTTTTATGAAAAATATGTTAATATGTGGTTAACAAAGTGCCGGGGCTGCTGAACCAGACAGCCCCGGCGCCGAGTTGGGAGAAACCCACTCAAAAATTTGGAGGAATGCTTTTATGATGAAGTATCTGCAGAAGCTCGGCAAAGCGTTAATGCTTCCCGTAGCTGCCCTGCCCGTCTGTGGTATCCTGATGGGCATTGGTTACGCACTGGCTCCCGCCGTTATGGGTGCTGAGGGCGCAACTTCCGGTTTCGCTTACACTCTCGGTTTCCTGCTGATCAAGGCCGGCGGCGCCCTGATCGACAATATGGCTTGGCTGTTCGCCATCGGCGCAGCCGTCGGTCTGTCTGATGACCATGACGGCACCGCAGGTCTGGCCGGTCTGGTCAGCTTCCTGATGATGCAGCAGCTGCTCAGCCCCGGCGTTGTCGGCGCTGTCCGTACCCTCGAGGAGGGCACCGTTGATTACATTGCTTTCAGCAAGATCGCCGGCAACTCCTTCATCGGTATCCTGGCCGCCATCATCGGTGCTGCCTGCTACAACAAGTTCAAGAACACCCAGCTGCCTGACTGGCTGGCCTTCTTCAGCGGCAAGCGCAGCGTTGCTATCGTGACCGCCGTGGTTTCCATCGTGGTTTCCGTTGTTCTGCTGTTCGTCTGGCCCATCATCTTCGGTGTTCTGGTTGCTCTGGGCAACGGCATCGTCGGTCTGGACGGCGTCGGCGCTGGTATCTACGCCTTCCTGAACCGCCTGCTGATCCCCACCGGCCTGCATCACGCTCTGAACAACGTGTTCTGGTTCGACACCATCGGTCTGGGCGACCTGAGCCACTACTGGGCTGGCGATGTCCAGGGCCAGAATGGCGTTACCTGGAGCGTCGGTATGTATATGTCCGGCTTCTTCCCCTGCATGATGTTCGGTATTGCCGGTGCTGCTCTGGCTATGGTCCAGACTGCTAAGAACAAGAAGGCTGCTATCGGTCTGGTTGTTTCCGCTGCTATCTGCGCCTTCGTCTGCGGCGTCACCGAGCCGTTCGAGTTCGGCTTCATGTTCCTCTGCTTCCCCCTGTATGTTGTCTATGCTGCTCTGTACGGCATCTTCACCATCATTACCTACTACACCGGCTTCCGCGCAGGCTTCTGCTTCTCCGCTGGTGCTACCGACCTGATCTTCTCCGCCAGCCTGCCCGCAGCCCACAACACCTGGATGATCATTCCTCTGGGTATCGCTGCTTTCGTGGTGTTCTATCTGGTGTTCCGCGTCGCTATCACCAAGTTTGACCTCAAGACCCCCGGCCGCGAGGACGAGGATGAGGAGGCCGCTGAGGCCAACATCACCCTGGCCAACAATGACTACACCGCCATCGCCTCCGGCGTTCTGGCTGCTGTCGGCGGCAAGGACAATGTTGCCAACGTTGACTACTGCGCAACCCGTCTGCGCTTTGAGATTAAGGATCACACCGCTGTCGATGAGAAGGCCGTCAAGAAGGCCGGTGCCGCTGGTGTCATCCGTCCCAGCAAGACTGCCTGCCAGGTCGTTATCGGCCCCAAGGTTCAGTTTGTGTATGACGAGCTGAAGAAGATGCTGTAATCCGTTACGGCACTTCCCGGTAAAGGTTCTGGTTCCCTTTATCAAATCCGCCGCGGGCGGGCTTGTGCCCGCCCGCGGCTTTTTTATCGCAAAGGCCGCAATGCCGCGTAAATTTGGGATAAAAAGCAAAAACTGCATATGGAATTCCGGGCGCGGTGTGGTATAATAAGGAGAGAAAACAGGGCCCACAGGCCCGCAATCAGGAGGTATTTTCCCATGAAAATCATCCGTGCAAAAGACTATTACGATATGTCCCGCAAGGCCGCGAACATTATCTCGGCGCAGGTCATTATGAAGCCCAACTGCGTGCTGGGTCTGGCCACCGGCGGCACACCCGTGGGTACCTACAAGCAGCTGGTTGAGTGGTACAACAAGGGCGATATCGACTTCTCGGAGGTCACCACCGTCAATCTGGACGAGTACCGCGGCCTGCCCAAGGAGCACCCCGAAAGCTACTGGAGCTTTATGCACCGCAATCTGTTTGACCATGTCAACATCCGCCCGGAGGCCCATCAACCTGCCGGACGGCACTAATATGGACGCCGACGCGGAGTGCGCCCGCTATGATGCCGTTATCCACAGTGTGGGCGGCGTGGATTTGCAGCTGCTGGGCATCGGCAACGATGGCCATATCGGCTTCAACGAGCCGAACGAGGCCTTTGAGCTGGGCACCCACTGCGTGGACTTGAAGCCCGAGACCATCGAGGCCAACAAGCGCTTCTTTGACGGCAACGCGGACCTCGTTCCCAAGCAGGCATACACGATGGGCATCAAGACCATTATGCAGGCCCCGCAAGGTCCTGATGGTTGCCAACGGCAAGGGCAAGGCAGACATCGTCAAGAAGGCGTTCTTTGGCCCGGTCACGCCGGAGGTTCCCGCCAGCATCCTGCAGATGCACCCCGACTTCATTCTGGTCGGTGATGAGGAAGCCCTGAGCGAGATTTGATTTGCGGAGGAACACTGCAATGATACTCAAAAACGCAAAAGTTTACAGCGACGGTTGCCGCTTTGTAGAAAAGGACCTCATCATTCGTGACGGCCGCATTGTTTTTGGTGCGGCCGCGCAGGAGGGCGAGGCGGTCATTGACGCGGGCGGTGCCTACGCCCTGCCGGGTCTGGTGGATATCCACTTCCACGGCGCGGTCGGCCATGATTTCTGTGACGCCGATGAGGCCGGTCTGCAGGCCATTGCCGACTTTGAGGCCAGCAAGGGTGTGCTGGCCATCTGCCCCGCCACGATGACCTTCAGCGAGGAAATCCTGAACGGCATCATGGACGTGGCCGCCGCCCACAAGAATGAGCGCGGCGCAGATTTGGTCGGTATCAATATGGAGGGGCCCTACATCAGTCCCATGAAGGTCGGCGCACAGAACCCGAAGTACGTTATGGCAGCGGATGCGGGTATGTTCCGCCGCCTGCAGGCGCGCAGCGGCGGGCTGATCAAGCTGGTGGACGTAGCCCCGGAGGAGCCGGGCAATCTGGATTTTATCAAGGAATGTCATGATGAAGTGCGGATCTCGATTGCGCACACCTGCACCGACTATGACACGGCCAAGGCCGCGTTTGCCGCGGGTGCCAGCCATATGACCCACCTGTACAACGCCATGCCGGGCATCACCCACCGTGAGCCGGGCCCCATCATTGCCGCACTGGAGGACGGTGCCGAGGTCGAGCTGATTACCGACAATGTGCACATCCACCCGGCTATGGTGCGGTTCACCTTCAACACGTTCGGTGCCGACCATGTGATTCTGATTGCCGACAGCATGATGGCCTGCGGCCTGCCCGATGGCCAGTACAGTCTGGGCGGTCAGGCCGTCACAGTGCGCGGCCCCCGCGCCACCCTGACCGAGCAGCCCGGCACGATTGCGGGCAGCGCAACCTGCCTGTTTGACTGCATGAAGCGCGCTGTGCTGGATATGGGCGTGCCGCTGGAGAGCGCCGTCCGTGCCGCCACGCTGAACCCGGCCCGCAGCATCGGTATTGACGCCGACTACGGCAGCCTGGACGCCGGCCGCATCGGCAATGTGGTGCTTGTCAATGACAAGCTGGACATCCTGAAGGTCATCCGCCACGGCAAAGTGATTGGGTAAAGGCCGAAATAGCAATAAAAAGCTCTGTCTGCAGCAATGCGGACAGAGCTTTTTTGACGTTTGGGTGGTTACCCGGTAATAGTGCGGTAGGCGCGGCGGATGATAAACGGCGGATTGTTGTTTTTGGGTTCATCCGTAGGGCGGGAAAAAACCACCTCACCCGGGTAAGCACCGTTACCCACATTATTTCCTGTCAATGGCTACCACCACGCCGGAGAGGGCCAGCAGGGCCAACAGGTTCGGGATGGCCATCAGGCCGTTGAAGAGGTCGGCCAGCGCCCAGACAAGGTCAACCTTTAGCGTGGAACCGACCAGAATAAACACAACCACAATGACGCTGTACAGCGGCAGCAGCTTCTCACCAAAGAGCGTCTTGAAGTTCGACTGGCCGAAGAAATACCAGCCGATAATCGTTGAAAACGCGAAAAAGAACATACACACGGCAATAAAAACCGGACCGAAAGCGCCGAACGCCTGACTGAAGGCGGCCTGCGTCAGCGCGGTGCCGGTCAGCCCCTGCGGGATGAGCCCCGAGACAATCAGCACAAGGCCGGTCAGCGTCAGCACCACAAAGGTGTCGATAAAGACGCCCAGAATGGCCACCGCGCCCTGGTCCTGCGGGCGCTTGACCTTGGCCAGTGCGTGGGCGTGGGGCGTGGAGCCCAGACCGGCCTCGTTGGAGAAGAGCCCGCGTGCCACGCCAAAGCGCATGGCCTGCTGCACCGTCACACCGGCCAAGCCGCCGGCCATTGCCTGCGGCTGGAACGCCAGCACAAAAATCTGCGCCAGCGCGTTGGGCAGTGCCTTGAAGTTGAGCGCCAGAATGATAACGCAGCCCACGATGTAAAACGCCGCCATAATGGGCACAACTTTTTCGGTGACGGCGGCGATTCTCTGCACGCCGCCCAGAAAGATGAAGGCCGCAATGGCCGCGATAATCAGTCCAACCACCAGCCGGTTCATGCCGAAGGCGTTGGAAAACGCATCGCCGATGGAGTTGGACTGCACCATATTGCCCATAAAGCCCAGCGCCAGAATGATGAGCACCGAAAACACGGTGGCCAGAACCTTGCCGACCCGGCCCTTGAACGCGGCGCGGATGTAGAACGCGGGCCCGCCGGTGACATGACCGTTCACCGTGGTTTTGTAGTGCTGCGCCAGCACGGCCTCGGCATAGATGGTGGCCATGCCGAAAAACGCCGACACCCACGTCCAGAATAGCGCGCCCGGGCCGCCGCTGACCAGCGCCGTGGCGCAGCCGGTGATGTTGCCGGTGCCGACCTGTGCCGCAATGGCCGTGGTCAGCGCCTGAAAGCTGCTCATACCGTCGGCGTCCGCTTTTTTGCCGCGCAGGGTAAAGCCGCCGAACACCCGGTGCACGCCCTCGCCAAAGCGGCGTATCTGAACGCCCCGCAGCCGCACGGTAAAGTAAATGCCCGTGCCAACCAGCAGGAACAGCAGAAGTGAATTCCACAGTATATCGCTGAACTGCTCGATGAATGTTGTAAATTCTGCCATGATTGCCCCCTGTTTTTACATCCGTACTTTCCATAACTTTCCGCACCCCGCCGCAAAGCGGGGGACTTATTAACTATACAATGATTTTTGTGTAAAGTCAAGCGTATTTGTACGGCGAACAATATGGGCGAGGGGAGAGTGGTCACCCGGGCGAGGATGCTGGCGAGAAATGCGGAGGGGTCAAGACCCCTCCCTACAGAGTGGGTGAATCGGAGCGGTTGCCCGGTGAAGGGCAGTGTATACGGAGTAGCTATACAAAAAGGAAGCCGACCCTCCATAAAAGGGTCGGCTTCCAATATACACAATCTTACTTATTCTTCTTGCTGGCGGCCTTCATGCGCAGGTCATGGTCGAGGATGCGCTTGCGGATACGCAGGTTCTCGGGGGTGACCTCCAGCAGCTCATCGGGAGCCAGGAACTCCAGGCAGCCCTCCAGGCTGAACTTGCTGATGGGCACCAGACGCAGGGCGTCATCACTGCCGGAAGCGCGGGTGTTGGTCAGGTGCTTGGTCTTGCAGACGTTGACGGTGATGTCCTCGCCGGTCGGGGTATAGCCGACGACCTCGCCCGCGTAGACCTTCTCGCCTGCGTTGACAAGCAGGGTGCCGCGCTGCTGGGCGTTGAATAGACCGTAGGTCACAGCGTCGCCGGTGTCAAAGCTGATCAGAGAGCCGGTGGAACGGGTCTGGATATCGCCGCACCATTCCTCGTAACCGTCAAAGATGGTGTTCATGATGCCTTCACCGTGGGTGTCGGTCAGGAACTGGCTGCGATAGCCGAACAGGCCGCGGCTGGGCATACGGAACTCAATGCGGGAACGGCTGTTCATCATCTGCATATTCATCAGGATGGCCTTGCGGGCACCCAGAGCCGTCATAACGTTGCCCTGATAGATTTCGGGCACGTCGATGACAACGCGCTCCATAGGCTCCATGACCTTGCCGTTCTCCTCGTGGGTCAGAACGTGCGGGGGGCTGACCTGCAGCTCATAGCCTTCGCGGCGCATCGTCTCAATCAGGATGGACAGGTGCATTTCGCCGCGGCCCATGACGCGGAAGGAATCGTTGGTGGCGGAATCCTCCACCTTCAGGGCAACGTCCTTCAGCAGCTCGCGCATCAGGCGGTCACGAATCTGGCGGGAGGTGACGTACTTGCCCTCCTTGCCGGCAAACGGGGAATCGTTGACCGAGAAGGTCATCTCGACCGTGGGATCGTTGATCTTGACGAAGGGCAGGGGCTGCACCTTGCTGGGGTCGCAGATGGTGTTGCCGATGGAGATGTCGGGCAGACCTGCGAAGGCGACAATGTCACCAGCCTGTGCGCTCTCGATGGGCTCACGGCCGTTGGCCTTGAAGTCAAACAGCTTGGTGATGCGGCCGGTCATATGCACATCGGGGTTGTGCCAGTCGCAGACCTGAATGGGGCTGCCGACCTTGATGACGCCGTTCTGCACGCGGCCAACACCCATGCGGCCGACGAAATCGTTGTAGTCAACGCTGGAAACCAGCATCTGCAGCGGCTCGTCAGGCTCGCCCTCCGGCGGCTGGACATACTTCAGGATGGTATCGAACAGGGGCATCAGGTCCTTGCCGGAGGAAGGGTCGGTCCAGTCATAGCTGGCCGTGCCGTTACGGCCGGAGCAGAACACCATCGGGCTGTCCAGCTGCTCGTCGGTAGCGCCCAAATCCATGAGCAGCTCCAGAATCTCGTCGATGACCTCGGCAATGCGGGCGTCCGGGCGGTCGATCTTGTTGACAGCAATGACCAGAGACAGGTTCTGCTGCAGGGCCTTCTGCAGGACGAAGCGGGTCTGGGGCATACAGCCCTCGGCCGCGTCAACCAGCAGCAGAACGCCGTTGACCATCTTCAGCACGCGCTCGACCTCGCCGCCGAAGTCGGCGTGGCCCGGGGTGTCAACGATGTTGATTTTAACGCCCTTGTACTCACAGGAGCAGTTCTTGGCCAGAATTGTGATGCCGCGCTCACGCTCGATGTCGCCGGAGTCCATGACGCGCTCGGCCACCTGCTGGTTGGCACGGAAAGCGCCGGACTGCTTCAGCATCTGGTCGACCAGAGTGGTCTTGCCGTGGTCGACGTGCGCAATGATTGCAACGTTGCGGAGATTTTCCTGAATCATATACGTTCCCTCTCAAATTAAAAATGCCGATAGACTGATATTTGTAAGGGCAAAGCCCCAATATCCACATACTAATTTATCATACGCTATAATGTGCTATTTGTCAAGAATCGCAAAACAGAAAAATGTGTGCTATAATAGAATAGTATTATAGGCAATTTGTTGGGTAAAGTTGAGGCAATACCGCACCGCCACTTAGAATTATGCGGTGTTGCCGTGAGAGAGGTTTTATTTTATATGGCAACAAAAGCGATGCGCCACATCAATATCATCGGCCACCAGAACCCGGACACCGACTCTATCTGTTCGGCGCTGGCCTACGCGTGGCTGAAAAACCGCGGCAGTCTGGAAGGAATGTATGAGGCCCGCCGCGCCGGGCACGTGAACCGCGAGACGCGGTTTGTGCTGCAGCATTTCGGCGTGGAGCCGCCGCGGCTCTGCACCGATGTGAGCCCCCAGATCAAGGACATTGACATCCGCAAGCAGCCGGGCATTGACGGCGAGATGAGCGTGCGTGCCGCGTGGAACCTGATGCGTGATGTGGAGATTGACACGCTCTGCATTGTGGGCAAGGACAACGAGCTGCAGGGGCTTATCACCATCAAGGATATTGCCGACGCCAATATGGATTTGTTTGATACTGCCGTGCTGGCCGCCGCCAACACCCGCTGCCGCAACCTGCTGGAAACGCTGGAAGCCGAGCTGGTGGTGGGCGATGCCGATGCCCGCATTGACAGCGGCCGCATCTGCATCGGCTCCAGCCCCGAAATTATGGAGGAGCTGGTCCGCCCCGGCGATCTGGTGCTGGTCTCCAACCGGTACGAAACCCAGATGTGCGCCATCGACTGCGGCGCGCAGGCCATCGTTGTCTGCTGCGGCTCTGCGGTGCCGCGCACCATCGTGGCCCGCGCCCAGGAGAAGGGCTGCGCGGTGCTGGCAACCCCCTACGATACCTACGCCGCGGCGCGGCTTGTCTCTACCGCCGCGCCGGTGCGCCACTTTATGCGCACCAAGGAACTGCTGAAATTCAGCGTCAATACGCCGATTGAGGACGCCAAGAAGGTTATGGCCAGCGTGCGCCACCGCTACTTCCCGATTCTGGACGAGAACGGCAAGTACTGCGGCGTGGTCAGCCGCCGTAACCTGTTGAACCTGCACCGCAAGCAGGTCATTCTGGTGGACCACAACGAGCGCACCCAGGCCGTGGACGGTCTGGAGGAAGCGGACATTCTGGAAATCATCGACCATCACCGCATCGGCAATCTGGAAACGACCGGGCCGGTCTACTTCCGCAATGTGCCGGTGGGCTGCACGGCAACGATTCTCTACCAGATGTACGAGGAGCAGGGCCTGACGCCCAGCCGCGAGATTGCGGGCTTGCTGCTGTCGGCCATTCTGTCCGACACGCTGGTGTTCCGTTCGCCGACCTCGACCCCGCAGGATGAAGCCGCCGCCAAGGCGCTGGCCGAGCTGGCGGGCGAGGACATCCCCTCCTACGCCGAGCAGATGTTTGAGGCCGGCGCTGACCTGACCGGCCGCACGGCGGAGGACGTGTTCAGCTCGGACTTCAAGGCGTTCAGCCGCGGCGATGTGCGGTTCGGCGTGGGGCAGTCCACCTATATGACCGACAAATCCCGCGCCGCCGCCGAGGCGCTGGTGCAGCCCTTCCTGCCCGAGGCCAGCCGCCGCGAGGGCCTGCCGCTGATTTTCTATATGTTCACCGATATGAAAACCCAGAGCACCGACCTGATGTTCTACGGCCACAACGCCGAGGAAATCGTCCGGGACGCCTTCCATGTGGAGCCGGAGGGCGGCATGGCCCGCCTGCCCGGCGTGGTCAGCCGCAAAAAGCAGCTGATTCCGCCGCTGCTGGCCGCCTTGCAGGCAAGACAGTAAGGCTGTTACCGCTTGCTGTGGCAAACCGGGAACGGCATATTGCTGGGCACTTGCGGCGGGGTGGGGTCACCCCGCCCTACGAACAGAATAAAAACAGCGCAGCCTTTTTTGCAAGGCTGCGCAATTTTTATACGATTCTTTTGATAACTTTGCTGATGGGGGCGCTTATGGCCATAAGCGCCGCGGCCGGCACAAAGCTGATGACCAGATACACCGGGAACATTGCTGCCAACGGCAGGGCAAGCCGCTGGACAAGGGGCAGATACACCAGCGTCAGCAGAACATGGTGCACCAGGTACACGCCATAGCACCAGCCTGCCAGTCGCCGCAGGGCGGGGCAGAGCGCCGCGGGCAGGCGCTGCCCGGCCAGATACACAACCCAGAACAGCACCGCGGCCAGCACCAGCAGCACCGCAAGGCGCGGCACGGCGGGAACCCACAAAAGCGGGAACACGGCAAGCCCGGCAAGCAGGCATTTCGGCGGCAGGCGGTCCTTTTTTAACAGCGTGCCAAACCAGACGCCCAACGCAAACGCGGGCAGGCGGCCCAGCACAGTGTGCCCGGCCTCCCACGGGGCGGGGCAGACAAGCGGCCAGAGCAGCGCCAGCGCGGCCATACAGACGGCCAGCACCCGGCGGCGGGCGGCGGATTCCATGCACCACAAAAGCAGGGGAAAAACCAGATATAAAATCAGGATAACGCCCAAAAACCACTCGCCGATTTTGTAGAAGGTGACAGTCACAGGGGAGAGGTAGCCGTCCACACCGAACAGCGAAAATACAACACGCCAGCGCGGAATCTCCGCATTATTGCCGTGCAGGACCTCGCCGTACAGGAACAGCGCCCCAAAGCCCAGCCAGAACGCCGGGTAGGTGGCAGCGGCGCGGCCCGCAAGATAGCGCCGCAGTGCAAACCGTCCCTGCCACTGCAGGCAGAGCGCCGCGCCGGACAGCAGGAAAAACCACGCCAGCCCCAGCTCCACCCAGTCGGCCATGCCGCGCCCGATGAAGGCGGTCGGCACGGCAAAGCCGAAGCGCGCCGCCTCGATGCAGTAGTGGTAGCACAGCACCGGCAGCAACGCCGCCAAACGGACGACGTCTAAGCCGGGGCGATAATTTTTTGGCATTTTATGCCACCACCGCGCCAAAGGCGGAGACGCCCAGCACGCTCAGCACGCCCATGATGCAGCCGGCCAGCAGCACACCGCCCATGCAGGCGCGGACACTGGACTTGAAATCCATATCCAGCAGGCTGGCGGCCAGTGTGCCGGTCCATGCGCCGGTGCCCGGCAGGGGGATGCCGACAAACAGCAGCAGTGCCCAGGGCAGGCCGCGGCCCGCCTTGGCCTTCAGCTTTTCGCCACCTTTATGTCCTTTTTCAAGGCAGAAGGTGAAGAATTTGCCGATGACCGGCTTATCCGCACCCCACTCCAGCACCTTGCGGGCAAAGAAAAAGATGAAGGGGACCGGAATCATATTGCCGATGATGGCAATGATGTACACCTGCCACAGCGGCAGGCCCAGCCCCACGCCGATGGGGATTGCGCCGCGCAGCTCGATGATGGGAACCATCGAAATGAAGAAAACGCTCAGATATTTCGTCAGCATTTGAAAACCTCGCTTATACGTCAAAACCAGTAGTACAGATAAAGTTTATTATACAGGATATGGAGGCGGATGGCAAGGGGAAGCGTGAAAATAGAGGGCAAGGTCTTGACAAAAACGGTTAGTCTATGCTATCTTATTTTTGGTTAGATATAGCTAACCAAAAGAATCGCTTTGTCCCTTTTCGGGCATACTGGTAAAAGTATTGAATAGAAAGGACTTTGCACCTATGAGCTATCTGGAAATTGAGAAGGTCATCGGCCGTGAGATTATCGACTCCCGCGGCAACCCCACTGTCGAAGCCGAGGTCTGGCTGGCGGACGGCACCATCGGCCGCGGCGCGGCCCCCAGCGGCGCCTCCACCGGTGAGTTTGAGGCGCTGGAGCTGCGCGACGGCGACAAGAGCCGCTTTGGCGGCAAGGGCGTCAGCAAGGCTGTGGAGAACATCAACACCACCATCAACGAGGCGCTGGTCGGGCTGGATGCCTCCGACATCTACGCGGTGGACGCCGCCATGCTGCAGGCGGACGGCACCAAGGACAAGTCCAACCTTGGCGCAAACGCCATTCTGGCGGTCTCCATTGCGGCGGCCCGCGCCGCGGCACTCTCGCTGGATATTCCGCTGTACCGCTTTTTGGGCGGCGTGTCCGGCAACAAGCTGCCTGTGCCGATGATGAACATTCTGAACGGCGGCGCGCACGCGGCCAACACCGTGGACGTGCAGGAGTTTATGATTATGCCCGCCGGTGCGCCCAGCTTCAAGGAGGGCCTGCGCTGGTGCACCGAGGTGTTCCACGCACTGCAGGCGCTGCTCAAGAGCAAGGGGCTGGCTACCTCTGTCGGCGATGAGGGCGGCTTTGCGCCCGACCTTGCCAGCGACGAGGAGGCTATCCAGTATATTCTGGAGGCCATCGAGAAGGCTGGGTATGTCCCCGGCAAGGACTTTGTGCTGGCGATGGACGCGGCCTCCAGCGAGTGGAAGGGCAGCAAGAAGGGCGAGTACAGGCTGCCCAAGTGCGGCAAGGTCTTTACAAGCGAGGAACTGGTCGAGCACTGGAAACAGCTGGTTGAGAAGTACCCCATCTACTCCATCGAGGACGGTCTGGATGAGGAGGACTGGGAAGGCTGGCAGTATATGACCAAGGAGCTGGGCGGCAAGGTGCAGCTGGTGGGGGATGATTTGTTCGTCACCAACACCGAGCGCCTGGCCAAGGGCATCAGCCTGGGCTGCGGCAACTCCATCCTGATTAAGCTGAACCAGATTGGCTCTGTGTCCGAGACGCTGGAGGCCATCAAGATGGCCCACAAGGCCGGGTACACCGCCATTGCGTCCCACCGCAGCGGCGAGACCGAGGATACCACGATTGCGGATCTGGCCGTGGCGCTGAATACCTGCCAGATCAAGACCGGCGCACCCAGCCGCAGCGAGCGCGTTGCCAAGTATAACCAGCTGCTCCGCATTGAGGAGGAGCTGGGTGCCGCCGCCCAGTACCCGGGATTTGGGGCGTTTAACATCAAAAAGTGAGCGTTAGCGAGGGGAGGGTAGGAGAGAAAATGTAGGGTTCGATGCTTGCATCGAACCGGGAACTTTGTGGCTGCCGCGATGTTCTGCGGGCGGATGCGAGCATCCGCCCCTACAACGGCGGAAAAGCGGCGCCACCTCCTATCTCCCCACGCATCTTTCCTAACTTTTCAAAAAATGTTGCCAAAACAACACACAAAATCCTACCAATCTGGTATAATATCTTGAGTCGGGTGAAACGCACCCGGCTGTCCATAACTTAAAAGAGGTGCATAATGACAGATTTCAAACAGTGGGAAGGCTTTGAAGGCCGCATCTGGAAAGAGGAAGTCAACACGCGTGACTTTATCCAGAAGAACTACACCCCCTATGACGGCGACGAGAGCTTCCTCGCCGGCCCGACCGACGCTACCAACAAGCTGTGGGGCGCCCTGCAGAAGCTGCAGAAGGAAGAGCGTGCCAAGGGCGGCGTGCTGGATATGGAGACCGAGGTTGTCTCCGGCCTGACCGCCTACGGCCCCGGCTACATTGACTCCGAGCTGAAGGACCTGGAGAAGGTTGTCGGCCTGCAGACCGATAAGCCCCTGAAGCGCGCCTTTATGCCCTACGGCGGCATCAAGATGGCGGAGCAGGCCTGCACCACCTACGGCTACCAGCCCAGCGAGAAGCTGCACGAGATTTTCACCAAGTACACCCGCACCCATAACCAGGCCGTGTTTGATGCCTACACCCCCGAGATGAAGAAGGCCCGCCACAGCCATATCGTCACCGGTCTGCCCGATACCTACGGCCGCGGCCGCATCGTCGGCGACTACCGCCGCGTGGCCCTGTACGGCATCGACTTCCTGATCCGTGAGAAGCAGAATGACTTCAACAACTGCGGCGATGGCACCATGACCGAGGAAGTTGTGCGCCAGCGCGAGGAAATCGCTATGCAGATTTCCGCCCTGAAGGGCATGAAGGAGATGGCCGCCGCCTACGGCTTTGACATCTCCCAGCCCGCCGCCAACGCCCGCGAGGCCGTGCAGTGGCTCTACTTCGGCTATCTGGCCGCCATCAAGACCCAGAACGGCGCTGCTATGTCCGTTGGCCGCGTGTCCACCTTCCTGGATATCTACATCCAGCGCGACCTTGACAACGGCACCCTGACCGAGAGCGAGGCGCAGGAGCTGATTGACCATATGGTCATGAAATTCCGCATGGTCAAGTTCGCCCGCATCCCCAGCTACAACCAGCTGTTCAGCGGCGACCCCGTCTGGGCTACGCTGGAGGTCGGCGGCATCGGCATGGATGGCCGTTCCATGGTCACCAAGAACGATTTCCGCTTCCTGCACACGCTGGAGAATATGGGTCCCGCCCCCGAGCCGAACATGACGGTTCTCTACTCCTCCGCCCTGCCCAAGACCTTCAAGGACTACGCCTCCAAGATTTCGATTGAGACGTCCAGCGTCCAGTACGAAAATGACGATGTCATGAAGCCTGTCTGGGGCGATGACTACTCCATCTGCTGCTGCGTTTCCGCCACCCAGACCGGCAAGGAGATGCAGTTCTTCGGCGCGCGCGCCAACCTGGCCAAGTGCCTGCTGTACGCCATCAACGGCGGCGTGGATGAGAAGCTGGGCGAGCAGGTCGGCCCCGCCTACGCCCCCATCACGGCCGAGTACCTCGACTACAACGAGGTCATGGCCAAGTATGACGTCATGATGGACTTGGCTGGCAGGGCTGTATGTGAACATCCTGAACCTCATCCAGTATATGCACGACAAGTACTACTATGAGGCTGCCGAGATGGCCCTGATTGACACCGATGTCCGCCGCACCTTTGCGACCGGCATTGCGGGCTTCAGCCATGTTGTGGACTCTCTGTCCGCCATCAAGTATGCCAAGGTCAAGTGCATCCGCAACGAGCAGGGCCTTGTCACCGATTACGAGATTGAGGGCAACTTCCCGAAGTACGGCAACGATGATGACCGCGCTGACGACATCGCCGTGGAGCTGCTGCGCAGCTTCCTCGAGAAGATCAAGCGCCGCCACACCTACCGCAACTCCGAGGCTACCACCTCCATCCTGACCATCACCTCCAACGTTGTCTACGGCAAGGCCACCGGCGCTATGCCTGACGGCCGCAAGGCATACACTCCGTTTGCTCCCGGCGGTAACCCGAGCTACGGCGCCGAGACCCACGGTCTGCTGGCGTCCCTCAACTCCGTTTGCTAAGCTGCCCCTACCACTGGGCGCTGGACGGCATCTCCAACACCCAGACCATCAACCCCGATGCGCTGGGCCACAGCGAGGGCGAGCGCGTGACCAATCTGGTGCAGGTCATGGACGGCTACTTCGATCAGGGTGCCCACCACCTGAACGTCAACGTTTTCGGCACCGAGAAGCTGATTGACGCGATGGAGCACCCCGAGAAGGAGGAGTACGCCAACTTCACCATCCGTGTTTCCGGCTATGCGGTCAAGTTCATCGACCTGACCAAGGAGCAGCAGCTTGACGTTATCGCACGTACCTGCCATAAGGTTCTGTAAGCTCTGAACCCAATAGGGCCCGCAGCCGCGGCTGCGGGCTTTTTTGTGGTATACTATTGCTATTGCAAGGGGACGTCCCCGCTGCCCCGGCGGGCAGGGGACTGCCCGCCTTACATCCGGTACAGCCCCCGTAGGGCGGCCAGTCCTCTGGCCGCCGAGCGGCCCGGACCCGAATCCATTTCCAAACGGAGGCACACTTTATGTCCGAAACCTTAGGCTACATCCATTCTGTTGAGACCTTCGGCCTTGTCGATGGCCCCGGCGTGCGGTATATCATCTTTTTGCAGGGATGCGCTATGCGCTGCCAGTACTGCCATAACCCCGAGACATGGGCCTTTACCAAAGAAAACGCCAAGACCCCGCAGGAGGCGTTCAACGCTGCCTACCGCTACCGCAACTACTGGCGCAACAACGGAGGCCTGACCATCAGCGGCGGCGAGCCGCTGCGCCAGCTGGATTTTGTCAGCGAGGTGTTCCGTCTGGCCCACGCCAAAAAGGTGCAGACCGCGCTGGACACCAGCGCCCAGCCCTTTGCGCCTGACGACGCCGAGTGGATGGCTCGCTTTGACAAGCTGCTGGAAAATACCGACCTTGTGATTCTGGACTTGAAAGAAATAGATGACGAGAAGCACAAAAAACTGACCGGCCACACCAACAAGAACATTCTGGCTATGGCGCAGTATGTGGCAGCCAAGGGCGTGAACCTCTGGATTCGGCACGTGCTGGTGCCCGGCCTGACCGATGACGCGGACGGCCTGCGGGCACTGGATGCGTTCATCAAAACGCTGCCCACGGTGCGCCGCGTTGAGGTGCTGCCCTACCACACGCTGGGGCTGTTCAAGTGGCAGAACCTGGGGATCCCTTACCCGCTGGACGGCGTGCGCGTGCCCACGGTCGAGGAGGTGGCCACGGCAGAGGAGCTGCTGCACGTGGCAGACTACCCCGATGCGCCCAAAAAGTAAATTCCACAAAAATAGTAGGAATTATTTTAGGAAAACACTTGACATCAGCGCTGTGGTATGGTAAAGTATAACCGTGGTTAGCGGATACTAACCATAACCAATCTCGAGCCCGCCGGCTGTTTGCCTCTCCGGCGCGGTTCCTGCCAATAACAGGCTGCGCCTCCGTTTTGGCGTTTTGCTCTGCGCCTTTTTAGCGGTCTGCTTATTGCGTTTTGCCCTCATCGTTCTCTGCTCCGGACGATGGGGGATTTTTTTGTATCGGCGCCCCTGGAAAGCGCCGATACAAAAAACAACCGCGTACAGCGGTTGTTCCGATGACCTCCGTCCGCGAACGCGGACAAGTAAAGAGGGCGTGATGAACTGGGAACGGCATATCGCCGGGCACTTGCGGCGGGGTGGAGTCACCCCGCCCTACGAACTACCCACAAACCGACATACCTACAAACCCAAAACCGCCGCCCTATCGCCGGGCGGCGGTTTACTATACAGTATGCTTACAGGCTGATTTTGTCAATCGCGGTGAGCTCCTCGGCGGTGAAATGGGTGTTCTCGACGGCCTTGATGTTGTCCAGAATCTGCTCGGTGCGGGACGCGCCAATCAACACGGTGGTGATTTCCTTGTGGCTCAGCAGCCAGGCCAGCGCCATCTCGGCCAGCGTCTGGCCGCGGGCGGCGGCAAGCTCGTTCAGCGCCTGAATCTGGGCAATGCGCTCCGGCGTGATGTCCTTCTCCTTCAGGAAGCGGCCATCGGTGTGCACGCGGCTGTCGGCGGGGATGCCGTGCAGATACCGGTCGGTCAGCAGGCCCTGCGCCAGCGGGCTGAAGGTGATAATGCCCTTGTTCAGCCGCGCCGCTGTATCCTTCAGGCCGTTGCGCTCAATCGTGCGGTCAAAGATGGAGTAGCGGTTCTGGTTGATGACGAACGGCACCTTCAGCTCGTCCAGAATCGCGGTGGCCTTCTCCAGCGTAGGGCCGTCATAGTTGGACAGGCCCACATACAGCGCCTTGCCGCTGCGCACGGCCTGCGCCAGCGCGCCCATCGTCTCCTCCAGCGGGGTGTTGGGGTCCATGCGGTGATGGTAGAAAATGTCCACATAGTCCAGCCCCATGCGGCGCAGGCTCTGATCCAGACTGGCCAGCAGATACTTGCGGCTGCCCCAGTTGCCGTAGGGGCCTGCCCACATTTCATAACCAGCCTTGGTCGAGATAATCAGCTCGTCGCGGTAGACGCCCAGATCGTCCCGCAGGATTTTGCCAAAGTTTTCCTCGGCGGCGCCGGGCTGCGGGCCGTAGTTGTTGGCCAGGTCAAAGTGGGTGATGCCGTGGTCGAATGCGGTGCGGCAGAGCGCACGCATATTCTCGTAGGGGGCGGTATCGCCGAAATTGTGCCACAGCCCCAGAGAGACGGCGGGCAGCAGCAGCCCGCTGGCCCCGCAGCGGCGGTAGGGCAGGCCCTCATAGCGGTTTTGCGCAGCTTGGTACATGATGAAAAACCTCCTTCTTTCGGGGAAATAATCTGCCTCTATTATAGAAGCCCGGCGGCGGCTTTGCAAGATGGTGACGGACAAAAGCTGTGCAAAAAAACGCGCACAAAGCAGGACACTTGACATAAATCCGAAATCGGACTATAATCAGAATCTGATTTCGGATTTGAAAGTGGAGGAAAGAGGGAAGATAATGGAAGAGGTAAGCCCGCAGGCACGCGGCCTGCTGGATAAGATAAACCGCCAGTTTACAGAGTGCAACGCCCTGTACCATGTGGCAGCCCAGCAGTGCGGGCTGTCGGACGCAGCGTTCTGGACGCTGTACGCACTGTACACAAACCCGGAGCCCCAGACCCAGAACCGTATTTCTGCGGAGTGGGGGCTGCCCAAGCAGACGCTCAATTCCGCCGTGGCGGCTATGACCAAAAAGGGCCTTGTGGCGCTTTGCCCGGGAAAGGGCGCCCACGGCGGCAAGCTGGTCACCCTGACCGAGGCGGGCCGCGCTCTGGCAGAGCGCACCGTCGGCGCGGTCATTGTCGCCGAGCAGCGGGCCATCACCGATATGAGCCTTGCAGACTGTGAGCTGTATTATACGCTGGGGCAAAAGCATATGGCCTGCCTGCGGCGTGAATTTGAACGAATGGAAGGCAAAAAACAGGAGCAACTATGAGCAAGCAAATTCAATTATCCGACCATTTTACCACGGGGCGGCTGCTGCGATTTACGGCATCGCCCATCGTGATGATGATTTTTACCTCCATTTACACGATTGTGGACGGCTTTTTTGTCTCGAACTACGCGGGCAAAACGGCGTTCACGGCGCTGAACCTCATCTACCCGTATCTTCAGATGCTGGGCTGCCTCGGCTTTATGATCGGCACGGGCGGCAGCGCCCTTGTTGCCATGACGCTGGGCACCGGCGATGAAAAGCGCGCCAATCAGCTGTTCAGTATGTTGGTGGTCGCAACCGCCGTGCTGGGTGTGCTGTTCAGCGCTTTCGGCCTTGCGCTGTTGGAGCCTGTGGCCCTGCGGCTGGGCGCAACGCCGGAGCTGCTGCCCAGCTGCCTGACTTACGGCCGTATTTTGCTGACATTTCAGACGGCGTTCATGCTGCAGTATCTGTTCCAGAGCTTTTTTATTGCAGCCGAAAAGCCGAAGCTGGGCCTCTGCTTCACGGTGGCAGCGGGTGCGACCAATATGGTGCTGGACTTCATCCTTGTAGGTGTGGCGGGGCTGGGGCTGGTCGGCGCGGCATCGGCCACGGTCATCAGCCAGATGGTCGGCGGCGTGGCCCCGATCTTCTATTTTATCAAGCGCCGCCCCGGCTGCCGGCTCTGCTTCACCAAGCCGCTGTTCAGCCTGCGGGCGTTGTTCAAGGCCTGTACAAACGGTGCGAGCGAGCTGATGACGAACATCTCGATGTCGCTGGTCAGCGCGCTGTACAACATCCAGCTGCTCAAGCTGTTTGGCGCGGACGGCGTAGCGGCCTACGGCGTCCTTATGTATGTGGGCTTTGTGTTCGCGGCGGTGTTCATCGGCTATGCGCAGGGCTGTGCGCCCATCGTCAGCTACCACTTTGGCGCGGGCAATCAGGGCGAGCTGAAAAACCTGCTGCGCCGCAGCCTGACCATTATCGCCGTGGCGGGCGTTGCCATGCTGGTCTCAAGCGAGCTGCTGGCCGGGCCGCTGGCAAGAATCTTTGTCGGCTACGATGCGGGCCTGCTGGCGCTGACGATACACGGCATGAAGCTGTACTCCATCAGCTTTATTCTGTCCGGGTTTAACATTTTCGGCTCAGCATTCTTCACGGCGCTGAACAACGGCGCGGTGTCGGCGGCCATCAGCTTTTTGCGCACGCTGCTGTTCCAGATCGTGTCGATTTTGACCCTGCCGCTCCTTATCGGTGTGGATGGCATCTGGCTGGCGGTCGTTGCCGCCGAGGCCATGGCGCTGGTGTGTACGGCTGGGTTTATTGTGCGGGGACGCCGGAAATATGGATATATGTAAAAAAGAGGACGCCAAAAGGGCGACTCCTCATAAGGACATCTTGAAAACACCAGATTAAACCGATTGAGAGAATCTCTTGGTGTCGACCAAACGGGAATAGCCATCAACCATTTCATCGTGGTTGGTGGCTATTCCTGTTTAAAGGTATATTCATGTTGAAATCCGAACCGGAATCTTTGTAAAATTCCCTACCGCTCTTTAACCAGAAACAATTGGGTAACCGCATGCCTAACCGGGAGAGCAGTTCGTTGGTAATCGTCCCACAGCATGCAGCCAGTTCCTCTGCCCGAATCACCTGACCGCCATCCCGGCCGATAATAGTCACTGTATCGTCAGGAGCGACCTCCGAAAGATCGCTGACGTCCACCAGCAACTGGTCCATGCACATCCGCCCCACCATAGGACAACGCCGGCCCTGAATCAGCACCTGGCCGCCCCGCTGAGGCAGATCCCGGGGCAGACCGTCCGCGTAGCCGATGGTGACCACCGCCAGTTTGGCTTCTTGCTCTGCCTGAAAGACCCGCCCGTACCCGGCGCTCTCTCCGGCTTGCACAGTGCGGATACTGGCCACTCTGGCCCGGAGAGACAGAACCGGCCGCAGGTCAAGGCTTCGCTGAACAGGCGCATCATCGCTTCGAACTCCATAGAGTGCGATTCCAGCCCGGACATAGTCACAGGGCTGAGCTGGGAGGTTCCAAAGTCCATAGCTGGACTGGATATGAACTTTGCCGGGATCATATCCGGCAGTTCGGAGCCAGGCCACCGTATCATAGAACAAGGCCAGCTGCTCCTGGGTGTAGGCAACATCTTCGGCTTCCAGGCTGTCCGAGACGCATAGATGAGAAAAGACACCATCCACTACCAGGTTTGGAAGCCGGAATGCCTCCAGGATCTCCTTCCGGTTTTCCGCCAAGATGCCCAGCCGGTGCATCCCCGTGTCCAGGGCCAGATGGACATGGACATGCCGCCCTCTGGCTGCCAAGGCCCGCCCGTGGTCAATATCCGCCACCGTCTGGGTCAGATGCCATCGTGTCAAGAGCGGAGCTTCCTCCGGGGAGGTATAACCTAAGATCAAGATCGTCCCCCGGATGCCCGCCTTTCGCAGAGCAATCCCCTCGGCCAGGCAGGCCACGGCAAAGGCCCGGACGCCCGCTCGCTGTAAGGCGTGCGGGCGGTCACTGCCCCGCCGTGACCGTAGGCCTCCGCCTTTACCACCGCCATCAGCTCTGTCCCCGGGGCCAATGTGTTCCGCAGCACCTGGGCGTTGTGCCCAAGGGCCGCCAGATCCACCTCCCGCCAGGCCCGAGCGGTGGGGCTGGGCTTCTTTTGAAGCCTCAGCAGGCAAGGGGCGGAGAGCAGCGCACTGAGCGCCAGCACCACAATAAAATGGAGAACACTGTTTTCAATGAGCATTTCTCCCAGTCCCAGTAGCTTTGCCGCTCCCCGGACCAGTACGATGCAGAGGGGATGGAGCACATACATGGCTGTGGAAAATTCCCGGACTTTCCTGGACTCGCCCTTGTTTCCGCCCAGCAGCAGAGAAAAAAGGCATACTATGCACAGGGGGAGGGCGAGGTACATGCTGTCGTGGCGCTGGACATCCATGCGATGGAGCCACAGCCCCTCGGCGCTCATGGCTGCCAGAGAGAGGAAGAAGCCCGCCAGAGACAGCTTTTGGTTCCACCGCCTTCCGGCGGCCCCAAGCAGAAGGAACAGTGGCGCGAAGAACAGGCCATTGCGGGTATAGCCGCACAGTGTAAAAATGCCGTCGTAAAGGGTCCGAAGCAGCGGGATCTGGGAAACCAGTCCATAGTAACTGTCCCCGCCCAGACCGATGAGATAGAGTAGCGCCGCCACAGGCAGAGCCACCCGCAGGCCCAGCCGGCTGAGCCACCGGGCGATGACGATGCCCAGAATGGTCGCCGGGAAATACCACAGGTGGTAGAAGGTGCCGTCCACCAGCAGTTTCCGCAAAACATCCGCCGGACCGGTGAAGCTGCCGGCATAGAGATTCACTGGCAGATACAAAAGGATGCAGACGCCGTAGAGCAGGCAGAGCTTTTTCAGCTGCCGCCCCACACCAGCCCAGTGATTCCGGCTCAGAAAGTACCCAGTGGTCATCAGAAAGAATGGGACTGCCACCCGGGCCAGTACCCGGGTAAGCCAGAAATCAGCCATGGCAGACACATCCGCCAGGGGCGAGGTGTGGTTCATCACCACCAGCAGGACTGCCGCCAGACGAAAGAGGTCCAAAGTCGGGACGGTTTTCTTAGCCGTTCTCATGGGTATCCCCCCACCATGTCAGGATAAATCCCTCCACATTGTCGCCGGATATCTGGCAGCAGCCCTCCGGCACTTCCACCTCTGTGACGGCTCCGGCGGCGGGCACATAGAACACCTGGGCCATGCGGCCGTTTTCCAGAGCGACGCTCCGGGGACCCTGCCGCAAAAAGTCCCGGTACTCCTCCAGACACAGCCCGTTGGTTTCCATCAGCTGGGCGTGGGGCGCCCCCACATAGCGGAAGTGCCACGGCTCAGCCGAGATCCCGGTGACTTCCTCCTTGCCCCGCTGGTAGCGTTCGATAAAGCCGTACCGGGCCGCCAGACGCCTAAATCTTCCGCAGACGCCATCATAGGGAAAGGCAGGCCGGATGAAGTCGATGTATCCGGCAGCCTTTCCCAGGTCGATGGCGAGGCCGGTCTGATGCTCTCACTGCATCCTGGAAGGGCCACATACTGGCGGGTAAATGTCTCCCCATGCTCCGCCATGGAGTCGTCCCAGATCCGCTGCTGTTCCTGCTGGCTCCGCCAGCCGGACACCGGCACGATCTCCCGCTGTCCCCCCGCCTTTTGGATACAGGCAGACAGTAGCTGCCGTGCCCGGCTTTCAAGAAGAATGTCGGGGTGGTGCGGGTCCACCGAGGTCAGCGCAGATCGCTCTTTTTCATGCAGGGGATGCGCCCGGTTGACCAGGACCAGCGGCCCCTGAAAAAATCTGCTCCCGGGGAATCGACACGGTTCTCATCCCACCACCCCCCCAACTCGATCAGGCGGGTCACCAGCTCCCCAAAGGAAATGCCGATGCCCTGCATCATGCTGGGGGTAGCGGCTGTGGGCGGTGAAGCCGGGGATGGTGTTGACCTCATTGAAGACGATCTCCCCATCCGGGGTGAGGAACAGATCCACCCGGGCGAATACCCGGCAGTCCAGGGGCACGGTAAATGGTTTTTGCCGCTGCCTGGATCTCTGCCGCCTTCTCCGGCGGGATGCGGGCGGGACAGTGGATGGCGGAGGTCTTTAAGGTGTACTTCTCCTCATAGTTGAAAAAGCCCTCCGACAGCGCAATCTCGTCCACCAGACCCACGGTCAGTTCCTCGTTGCCCATGACCGCGCAGCCCACCTCAAAGCCGGGGATCGTCTCCTCCAGGATCACGGCGCTGTCGTGGCGGAAGGCCTCCTCCATGGCGGCGGGCAGCTCTTCCGGCCCGGAGACTTTGGTGATACCGAAGGAGGAACCGGCCCGGACCGGCTTGACAAACACCGGGTATCCCAGTTCCTCCGCTGCCTGGGCGATCCGGCTGAAATCATCGCTGGAATGAAAGACGTGGCTCCGGGGGACCCGGATGCCGGCCAGGGCCGCCAGCTGGTGGGCCCGGTCCTTGTCCATGCACAAGGCGCTGGACAATGTCCCGCAGCCGATGACCGGGACCCCGGCCAGTTCAAAGAGTCCCTGTACCGTACCGTCCTCGCCGTTCTTGCCGTGGAGGACTGGGAATACCGCGTCAAAGAGGAGACGGCGGCCGGAGCCGTCCAGCAGTAGTAAAGCGTGGGCCTCCCGTTCCACCAGCGGGGTGCAGGGGATACAGTCTGCCGCCTGCTGCCAAGTACCGTCCTCCAGCCGGGAGAGGTCGCCGGTATAGCAGAGCCACTTCCCCTCCCGTGTGATGCCCACAGCCAAAGGAGTATAGCGGGCGGGGTCCATGTGGGACAGCACCGCATAGGCGGAATGGAGAGAAACTTCGTACTCCGTGGAGCATCCGCCGAAGAGAACGAGAATGGTTTTCATGGGATAAGACCTCCTAATCAAAATAAAGCGCCTGGTTCTGATACTGAAATGGTACCAGAACCAGGCGTTTCATACTTGTCTATCTACCAACGGATGCCTTGCAAGTTTTCTGCGAAATTCTTGTGATTTTCTTACGGCGCTTCTGAATGGTCTGACGGAAGACAGATGGTGAAGGTGATCCGATCCTCGGTGCTGTCCGCCCGAATGGTCCCGCCGTGGAGCTCCACGATCTCCTTGGCGATGGCTAAGCCAAGGCCCGCACACCTGTCCGGGTGGCGCGGGAGCTGTCCAGACGGAAGAACTGTTCAAAGATCCGGTCCAATTTCTCCTGGGGGATGTTCTTTCCCGCATTGGAGAAGGTGAGTACGATTTTCCCGGCCTCTATCCGTCCGGCAATTTCCACCGTGCTGTCCGGCAGGCTATAATAAGACGCGTTGCGCAGGAGATTATCAAAGACCCTTGCCAGCTTATCCGGGTCACAGGAATAGTGCAGCTTGGGCGGCAGATCCAGGCTGCATGACAGCCCCGATTCTGCGAAAATGGGGCGGAATTCGCTGGCGACCTGCTCCAGCATCCGCGTCAGGTCCACGCTCTGCCGCTCCAGCTCCAGGCGAGAGAGGTTGAAGCGGGTGATGTCGAAGAACTCGTTGATGAGGTCCTCCAGCCGCTCCGCCTTCTCCAGGGCGATGCCGGTGTACCTGGCCCGGATCTCCGGGGAGATCTGAGGCTCATCCCGCAGGAGGGTCAGGTAGCCGATGACGCTGGTCAGGGGCGTTTTCAGGTCGTGGGCCAGATAGACGATTAGGTCGTTTTTCCGCTGTTCTGCCTCCCGGGCTGCCCGGGCGTCCCGGAGAGCCTGCTCCCGGGCCAGATTCAGCTGGATGGAGATGTCCTCCAGGGAATCCGGCAGCTGGATGGGCTCCTCACTGGGGCGGGATAATTGCTCTGCCGCATTGGCCACCACGTCCAGCTGCTTGATGGGCTTGGAGATAAAATAGAAGCTGATGACCACCCAGCCCGCCAGCACTGTGACGATGCAGACCAGAACGATGTAGTCTCGAACCCAATTCAGGAAGTCGTAGAGCGGCGAGGGCTGCCAGGTGATGCTGGCGCAGATGATGAAGCCCAGGAATGCCAAGGCCATCACTGCGACCACCCAAGCCATGAGGACCAGCAGGTAGCCGCCCCAGATGCGCAAAGATCTCCGGCGGCTGCGGGTATTTCCTTTCTTACTCAATGGTGTACCCCACCCCCCAAACGGTCTTGATGAATTTGGGCTTTCGGCTGGGCTCGTGCATCTTTTCCCGTAGCCGGGCGATGTGACTCATGACGGGTGTGGTTGCTGTCCATAAACGCCTCGCCCCAAACATGTTCAAACAGTTCCTCGCGGGGCACCACATTCCCCGGTGCTCACATAGATACCAGAGAATGGAGAATTCCAAGGGCGTCAGGGCCAGTTCCTCGCCGAACAGGACGCACTTGTGAGTGGCCTTGGAGATCTGAAGGCCTCGAAAGTCGTATTCGGTGACATCCTGGACTGTCCCCTCCCTGGGGTTGTACCGGGTGTAGCGGCGCAGCTGAGTCTTGACCCGGGCCACCAGTTCCAGAGGATTGAAGGGCTTGGTGATGTAGTCGTCCGCTCCCAAGGTCAGCCCCATGATCTTGTCCATATCCTCCACCTTTGCGGTGAGCATGATGATGGGGAACAGGTGGTCCTCCCGGATGCGCTGGCAGAGGGTAAAGCCGTCCATGTCCGGCAGCATCACATCCAGCACCGCCAGATTCAAGCGTGTCGTCCGCACACAACAAGCCAGGGCGTCGGAGGCATTATAGAATTTGTGGATGGTGAAGCCTTCGTTTTTCAGATAGACCTCCACCAGATCTGCGATCGCAGTCTCGTCATCGACGACTAAAATATGTGTAGCCATAGTTGCTTCGGCCTTTCGTGTTTTTCTGCATTATAACACGGAACATATAAAAAAGCGAGTATGACTCTTGATTTTTCCCTAAACATGTCC
>VOFK01002472.1_pt1 | contig 92901 bp, 104 predicted proteins | sample 5384121 | NCBI WGS metagenome assembly VOFK01 (sample SAMN12384730, study PRJNA508395) | human gut metagenome | isolation source: healthy gut J | host: Homo sapiens
CGTTCAGTTACGTATTGCTCTTGTTTATAAAGCTGTTGTGCGTCAAGAAGTGCTGTCTATGATCTTATCAATCTGCCAGTCGTAATAACCCACCGTCGCAGACATTCCCTCCGGAACTAACCTTCTTATTCTGCCGTGATACAAGATGCCATGACGATCGGTTGCAGTAATTGTGAACATCGGTTCTTCTGGTTCTTTCATGCGTCTGCCGTTCTGACGGACATTTTCTTTGGCTGGTGTTAGGACTGCTCTTGCACCATTTTCACTTAATACGCCGGAACATTCTCCTTTGTATTTATGGATACCGCATTGTCTGGTATTCAGGCTTCTGCATTCTTCCGTTACCACCGGCGGAGGTGAAAGATCGACAAAGTGCAGCGTTCCCTGTTGAACACCTGTTGTCAGGGTGTGTGCTATCTGATGTCCGACTCTTCCTCTCCTGCTGTTGAGATTCGCATAGCCTAAATCGATGCTGTCCCCCTCTCTTGCAAGTTTGTAGCCGAGCTTTGTATTTTCTTTAATTGGAACACCTACATCATATAATCCTGTCTTGCCGCCCATTCCACCTGCCTGTGATGTCAGGGGTACAGCTTAGTCCTTTGGGACTGTAGACTTTTTCCCCTGACTTCCTGCCCGGATTTGAACAAGAGCTGCTCCATTTGTTTCTGGTTCAGGTAATACTTTTCCGGCACATCGGAAATCAAGATATCCGACAATATACACCCGTTTTCTTGCTTGGGGGACTCCGAAATCCTTGCTGTTAAGCACTTTCCATTCGACATGGTACCCCAGTTCAGAAAGCGTACTGAGGATGGTGCAAAACGTCCCGCCTTTGTCATGCGATAACAAACCGGGAACATTTTCAGGGTGCTGATGAGGAGTCGAGGCAGGACGGCTATGACTTCTTCTACACCTACGGTTTGGACAAGCTGCAGGTCATGACGATTGGCGAAGGCAGCAATTGGTGGGGGGCAGAGCGTCAAGAAATGCGTCAATATGGCCTACGTCCACACCGACCGCCCGGCAGCGTGGTGAATCTCTCCGATCAGTACGGCCGTGTGACCGCACGGGCAGACTATACCGATTGGGGTGAGGTCCGCAAATACACCGACATCACCGTGGACGGCGGCTTCCGCAGACTGCTGCCGGAGATCACCTACGCCACCCATGAGTATGACGATGTGCTGAACCAGTTCTACGCAAAGGCGAGAATGTACGATGCGGAGAACAAGCGGTTTGATGCGGTTGACTTGATTGCAGGAACAGTTGCGAATCCCATTAGTTTGGTGCAGTATCTGTATGTTGTGGACAACCCCATAAAACAGATTGATCCGTTAGGGCTTATTTGGATTAAATACGAGAACATTGTATCTAAACGTAATAACGGTGAGGATGCATCGCATAGCTATTCAACTGAGCTGAAGAAGATGCAACAGATGCTTAACTACATGGGATATTCAAATATTCCCAATGGAGATATGGGGGTAGACTATGGAGGGTCTCACTGCTGCTGCGGTGAATTTGTTCCAACTCAATTACCAGATTAAACCGACAAGCTTCGTTAACAATACGACCTATCTGACGGTTGCCAATGTCTATGTTAACAAAAGGTATTCTAACAAAGAAAGTCAAAAGGCTTTTTACGATCTGTATGTGCGGCAACTGATGAAACGTGATGGAATTACGAATAAAGACTACTATCGCAAATATGTTTGTGTTGTTCCTCAAGGTTTCTCACAATCTGTATTGGACAATCTTCCTGCTGGAGTGTCAACCAAGAAAGTCAATGGTATTTGGTATTTCGACTATACCGATGCTATGAACAAAGTCCTTACTGAAAACGAAAAGGTAGTGCTTGAACACCAAATCCCACTATACGAAGATTATGTTGCTGAAGTAGGTAAAAATCTCACATGGTTTGGACGCTTAGTTTATAATTATAACTCTGCGTATCAAGCCAAGCGAATCAATGAACTTTTGTGGTTTGCAAGCATGGTAAAACCTAATGCTGAATGGGACATCAAAGTTGAAGAACGATGGGAAGCTATTTTTGGAGATGGAAGTTTCTATGGAAATCAGTTCCGATTCGTTTTTGATGATTCGGTCGTCACACCCGAGATGATGGGCAATATTACATATGGCTATTGGGGGAAGGCTCTTGGTGTCTCCGATGAAATGCTATATTTAGGCGGCGGAGTGGCGAATGCGGGAATTGAAATCTGGAAACTCTTGGACGAGTACTACGGTGAGAGCGAGGAAGATCATCTGTCAGTGAAGTGGGGTATCGAATACTATAATGCAACGCACTAAATTGATTGTCTACCCAATTCTGGCGACTATTCTGCTTATTCTTGTCTTTCAATTTGTAGAAAACAAAAGCCGCAATATTTCGGTGGAAGAGTACTTTTATCAGAACAGTGATGAGTTTGCTGATATCGTGGATGTTTTGCGCCAAAACAAGGTTGAAGGGTTCCCTTTGTATTTAACATCCGAAGACGATATCCAAACACTTTTTGGGGATGCAAATCAAGATGTTAGTGCAGAAGCAATACGCTCTGTATTTAAAAAGACTGATTGCAATGCCATCTATGCCTCAACAACCCGTTCTGGAAATTTCTATTGCCGTTTTGCGTGCCGAGGACATGATGCAGTAAACGGAATTGCATTTGTTGGAGATAATAGGTATCCCGATACAATCAATTCAATTTTTTCTGGTTCGCTTGTATCGGAATGCACTTTTATTGATGATGAATGGGTGCGTTTTGAGTATTATACCGCTGAAGGTGAGAAAAAGATAACGGGATGAATAGTATGGGAGGGTGCAGAAATTGCACCCTCCCATACTATTTGCCGAAACGCTAATTTCATGCCACCGGCACCGTGACCTAGTAACCGTAAAAGCAGGCAGCGGCTGGACAGACATGGGACAATAGTGGTGGGGAGTTGTGAAACTTTCCACCACTATAATGTTCAGGGTGTGAAGTAAATGACGAGCAATGAGCTGAAACATGAAGCCAAGAAGCAGGAATGGAGCATGTCTATACAGGAATGCAGGGGCAGCGGACTCTCTGTAAGTGAATGGTGCCGGCAGCGGGGTGTTACGACAGCCACCTATTACCGTTGGGAACGTGAACTGTTGACAGGCGTACGGAAAAACGGAGCACCGCCATCAACGGCCGTGACCTTTGCGGAGTTACCGGCGCCGAAACAGGTATCATGCAACGTAGCGGAACGTTGCGCCACACTGCATATTGGAAACGCCAGTCTGGACATTTACCCCGGTTGTGACGCGGAACAGCTGAGACTGCTGGTGGAGCTCCTGCGCCTATGTTGAACGACTTCACTGGTGCAGATCAAGTCTACATCGCCTGCGGCTACACGGATCTGCGTAAAGGCATAGATGGTCTGGCGCGGCTCGTCCAGCAGCAGTTTGAACTGGATCCGTTTACCAACACGCTGTTCCTGTTCTGCGGACGGCGGCGAGACCGTATCAAGGGCTTGTACTGGGAAAAGGATGGCTTCATCCTGCTGTACAAGCGACTGGAGCAGGGCGCGTATCAATGGCCGCGCTCAGAATCTGAGGTGAAGACTTTAACGCCGCAGCAGTACCGCTGGCTCATGGAGGGGTTGCAGATCGAACAACCGAAAGCCCACCGTCCGGTGACAGGATTGAGCACAGTCTGAGCAAGGAAGAATGTCTAAAACCATTGAAAATACTGGCTTTTCTCTCTGCCTTGTGGTATAATTTCCTCATGGAAAACAGAGAAATTCAGACAAGTAACACGGAGGAAATGGTGACCATTTCCCGTGCGGAATATGAGCGCTTGCAGCAGGAAAATGCGCAGTTGGAAGCAAAGAGCGCCAAGCTGGAAGAGACGCATGCAAGACTGGAAGCAAAGTTTGCCGCCCGCGAACAGGAGCAGGCTCAGGTTATTACCAGCCTGACACTGCAGAATGAGTGGCTGCTGGAGCAGCTGAAGCTGTCCAAGAAGAAGCTGTTTGGCCGTTCCTCGGAACAGGCGGAGCAGATGGTCATGGAGCAGCTGAGCCTGACCTACAACGAGCTGGAGGCCTACGCCTTCGGCACCAAAGCCGCCACAGAGAAGCAGATCACCGTGAAGGCGCACGAGCGCAAACGGCAGTCTGGCAATGTGCTGGATGTCGTTCCGGAGGGTACTCCCACCGAGGCGGTGGAGCACCGCCTGCCGGAGAACGAACTGACTTGTTCTGCCTGCGGCAGCAAATTGGTGGAGATTGGCAAGGAAGTCCGCGTGCGCGAGGACGTGTACTACACCTACGCCTGCAAGAATTGTGAGCAGGAGACCGGTGAAGCCAACATTGTAAAGGCAGTGAAAGAACCCTCACTGCTGCCTGGCAGCTTTGCCTCTGCGGAGGCGGTGGCTTATCTGGCAACGCAAAAATTCGTCATGTACTCGCCGCTGTACCGTCTGGAGCAGGAGTTTAACCGCCAGGGCTTGAGGCTATCCCGGCAGACGATGGCCAACTGGCTGCTGAACATCTCAGAGAAGTGGCTGCGGCCCATCTACGATACGCTGCGCGAGCAGCTTTGCAGGGAGTCAGTGCTGCACGCGGACGAGACGACGCTGCAGGTGCTGAAAGAGCTGGGACGTTCCTCCACCAGCAAGTCCTACATGTGGCTGTACCGCACCAGTGGCTGTGCGAAACAGGCGGTTGTGCTGTATGAGTACCAGCCCACCCGAAAAGCGGAGCATGCGGAGGCCTTCCTGAAAGGCTTCTCGGGCTGGCTGCACGCGGATGGGTACCAGGGCTACCACAAGCTTCCTGAGAATATCCGTGTGGTTGGGTGCTGGGCACATGCGAGGCGAAAATTTGATGAGGCGTTGCAAACGCTGCCCAAGGAGATGCAAAAGGACTCGCCGGCAGCGATTGGCGAATGCTATTGCTCCCGACTTTTCAAGCTGGAGCAGGCGTTTGCAGAGCTGACGCCGGAGGAACGATATGAAAAGCGGCTGGAACAGGAAAAGCCTGTTTTAGACGCGTTGTTGTCATGGGCAAATGAGATGCAGGCGAAAACCGCGCCGAAATCTGCGTTGGGCAGGGCCATCCACTACCTGCTGGAGCAGTGGCCGTACCTGGCAAGGTATCTGGAGGATGGCCGTCTGGAGCTGAGCAACAACCGTGCCGAGCGCAGCATTAAACCATTTGTGATGGGGCGGAAAAATTGGCTCTTTGCCAATATGCCCGGTGGCGCGCAGGCCAGCGCCATGATCTACAGCCTGATGGAAACGGCGAAGGAAAACGGCTTGGATCCGTATCAATATCTGCTTTGGATCCTGCAGACTGCGCCGCAACTGAGTGAAACTAACAAAGCATGGGCAGAAAGCCTGCTTCCCGCAAATGCCCCGGAAGAATGCTATATGTCTCATAAATAAAAGACCGCCATCTCGGTGAGCAGCAGCTCACTTTGAGATGGCGGTCACTATTTTTGATGTGTGCAAATTAGGGCCGATCACTGTGCAGTGCATCGTGTATCCGTTCGACCAACGCCCTTGCCGTAAAAGGCTTCGGGAGCACAAAGCTTGCGCCCAAACGGTATGCCTCCTCTATGACCCTGTGTGTCGGCAGAGCCGTCATAAAAATCGTCGAGATTTTGTACCCGTCCTCGCGCAGATGCTGCATAACGTGAAAGCCGCCCTTGTGCGGCAGCAGAAAATCCAGCAGAAGAACGTGAGGTCGGTGCCGGTGGAGCGCCTTGGTTGTCTCGTCCTCATCCTTTGCGTGAAATACATGGAAGTTTCCGCGCTCACGCAGGGAATCCGCCAGGAGCATACTGAAGGCTTCATTACTGTCTGAGAGTAAAATCTTCTTTCGGTGCGGCATTTTTATCCGCCTCCCCCTTAAAAATTTGATTTTACACACTCACCTTGTATAAAATAGTCCCGTCAGCTTATTTTTTCAATCCGCTGCGCAGCATTTTAACGGTTTTTTTACTTGGCAGGATTTGAGCTTCCGCAAAAGAAAGAGGGATGCCTGAGAAACTTGCCAGGAGTGTTGTTGTAACACCCCGCTGCTGGCACCATTCGCTTACGGAGAGACCGCTGCTGCGGCATTCCTGGATTTGTGCCGCCCACTCCTGTAGCTCCGCCTGATGTTTCAACTCTGCGCTTGTCATTCTGACACCCCACAATACAACAGTAGCGAAACCTTTCGCAACGTTCCGCTACTATTGTCTCATGTGTGTCTATGCGCGGTTAGATTTGACGGTTACTCTCAAACGATGAAAATGCGCCGCAACCGCAATTCATTGTAATATGAGATTCTGCTCTCAATCGCTATTCCGCTAAAAAAGCCACTTGGCAGGCCAGTAGCCCACCAAGTGGCAGATAGGGAATACCTACACACATATTTAATGGGAAAATCGCTTTAAGAATAATCCTTGAAGGTGCAGGTAAATTGTGTGCCGGAACTAATACTTCCAGGGCTACTCAATGTGTTTCCTCCATACCCAATCATAGTCACCTTGTACAGATTGGAAAGATTGCCCAAGTTCAGCCAGGTATTGGAACTGTTCAAGGTAGCTTTGCAATTTTTCATGGTCATCGTCCCATAGTCCCCAAGAGATGTCAACGAACCACCAGATTTACACCTCTCAACAACCCATTCAACAGTAGTTCCATCAAACTGCTTGCTTGCATCAAGTTCTACATAACCGCTGGCACTCTTGCCAGTCGTGTTATTTGCAATATAATATTCAAATTTGTTGTTAGCTTTCTGGAATGTGATGTAAACATGAATACTGTCTCCAGCACTAACTGTTAATGAGTCAATATACTGCATATAAACAGATTCGCCAGTATCGCTCAGATATTCATACCATGCTTTGTGTGTACTCTTCCCATAGGTACTTGTACCAGCCTGAACCAGCTTCTCAGAACCATTGTAACCACCAAAGCCAATCCAATAAGAATTTAAGGTAACTGCCCCAGACTCAATGGCACTAATAGTCGGCTGGGTATAGTCCACTTGGGCCTGTGTATAAAATTTGGAGCTGGTATCGCCAAGGTCGGAAACATAACCAGACCAATTATAGGAAGTGGCCGATGTTGCTCTCGTCACAGGAGCAGTCGGCTCAGGATTGACGGGCTGAACGGAAACTGAGATTTCAGGTTCTGGAGTACCAGTATAGTTGGCCATCAGAGAATACCAATCTGAGTAGTCACTGTTGGCCGCATCAGATAACGCCATTGCTTCTGGACGGTCAGGAAAACAGTAACGGTCCAATTCTTCGTCCGTTGCGGTTAAGGGGTCGAAATCATCAGGGGGAACGAGATAATGGTTCTTGACGCCGTCGATGATATAAACATAGTCTTTGCCACCATCATCAAATTCGGTAACATAGTCGTAAGAGACAGAAGCACAGTCTGTTGTCTCAACCTCCGCTGCAAATGCGGGCAGACTCGAAACCAAAAGCACCGCAACTCCCATCAGTAACGAGAGGAACTTCTTTCCGATTTTCATCTTTACGAGCCTCCTTGTATAATTTGTTCAGTAATTATATCACAAATTCCGCAAAGTTTGCAACACATTAACAAGAAATTAAGTAGGATAGAATCCTGACAAAATCATCTTTATCGAAGTTGTACCCATAGACTGTAAACCCGAGACTTTTGTGGACGAACTCAGCATAATATCCACTTTGCTCGTCACTGTCAAAGCGGAATATATTTACATTTTCTCCCGAAATTGTAGAGGCCAATGGCGCACTATCGTTAGTTACTTGGGTATTGTCCGACTTTGGTGCTCCGTCTTTGATTATTTCTATACTTACTTTCTCATTACCGATAGGGTTGGCCCATATGAAATTATGCCCCTGCATATCGCTTCCATCGCTGAACTTGAAGATGCCATAAGACCCGGTGTTCTCCTCAATCATGTCGGGGAAAACACTTGAAATATCAAATTCAATCCCATAGTAATCAAAAAGCTCTTCTTTTGTGTATTCATGGTAGTTGTCGGGGTCCAAAGCAAAGAAGCCTGTTTCGGGAATTTCCGAGGCGAGTTCATTTATTATAATTTCTGTATCCTCCGTGTTTGCGAGAGACAATGCGGCACCTCCCTCCGAATTTCCCGAAATTTCACTTGAAATAGCTTGACCCCGGCTGCTCAACACCACCCCAGTAAATATAGCAATTATTAAAACAACGCCAATAGCCATTCCTATCGTTTTGGACTGTGCTTTCATATACTACACCACCTCGTTTTTCGTTATAGACACAAGTTCTATTATATCTTACACGATAATAGACGAAAAATCTAATGTTTTGTTCCTTTATAAATGACGAAATGTGGCTTGCCACATCAAACAGCCGATAAAATGACAAAACAACTCGGCCATGCAGCCAAAACACTCCGGCTATCCGACAAAACAGCCCGGCTTTTTTTCGTCAAATCAGGTCGGCTTTAACATGAAGAATCAGAGTATACAAAATATTATTTGGCACTTTCGATAGCGGAATCAATCATTTTATAAAGATCTTCTGGCATAATTTCGGAATTGGAACGTTCTTCGGGTGAAAGCTCTTTGCAGTTAATTATTGTTGCATTATATCGCCAATTGTTTTCCGGTCGCTCTATCATTATGGTAGCATACCCAACATATTTGTCATCCCGTTTGATCAAAACTCCTAAAAAGGTTTTTTCTCCATCCCACGGCTGAATTTCACCATTTGATGAAACATTCTCCCAATGGGCATCGCCAACTCCCTCTATGACTAAATCGGAAACATACTGCATTTTGCCATTCTGCTGCTCTACAAAGAAAACTGCCATCGTAGGCATGAACTTCAAAGGAATAATTATCTTCCTCAGTTTCACAATGGATAACGCCAGCACGTTCGATTGAATCCAGCGGCGACCAACTATCACCAACCTGCACGGCATTGCTGCTTATCATTACATTGTCAAGATGATTGGTGGTGCAGCCGGTTATAAAGAGCATTACACATATAACCGAAAAAAAGACATTTCGTTTCATTGTGTAATACCTACATTCATAATATCAATGCACGGGGGACCACTACAGTTAATAACTGACCATGTGGTTGTGTTCGCTTTTTGATCACTACACCCAGTACAAATATCGGCGTATTCGTAATAATGCTTGGAACCCGAATGATAATTATTGCCAGTATAGCTATGAGTGTAGCTATGAGCGCTCTTGAAAAGGATATAATAAATACTACTGTCATAAACTATATCGCCCAATATAGCGTTTGACCCGTCATATCCTTCACTAAGCCAGACGCGTGAATTGGACGGCAAATAATCGTATGTAAGAATAGCTGTACGCCCAGGCTTGTGCCGCCATGTATCACCGGAAAAGAGCTTCATAAAGTGATAGTCGTAAACTCCGTTTCCATTATCGCCTTTCCGTATACAAATCGCGGATTGCCCTGATATAAGCGAACTATAGGAAGGTCTTGTATAAGTAATTTTTACACACTTCTTATTTAGCGTGGAACTTTGCAAATCGTCCTTAACGTATTCAGCCAATTCATAAATAGACTTATTTTTTAGAGTTGTTTGTGTCATATCACCATGCCCGCTAAGCTCACCGGGGGAACACCAACTACTCCGTCCTAAAGCATACGCATAGCAATTATAGCTTGTCATGTTGCTAGGTGTCTGATAAACAGTACTATCCTGTAACCCGTAATTTGCAAACGGTTGAATTGATGAATCGACATCATAGAAATCGTTGACTGCAAATTTTAGAGCATATGCAAAATCTTGAAGTTGCGCCAAATTATATATAAACTCAATATTTGGATTTAGTTCAATCTCTGCAATAAAATACCGGACAAGCTCTAATAAATGTTCTTGAGAATCAGCGAGTCCGTCAGGAATTGCAATATCATTTTCACGCAAAAACGCTAATAGTTCATCGTCAGAGCAATTAGAGAGGACAGTAAATCCATCGTATTCTATGCCATCAAGGGCAGTATTAGCAGCGAACGCAGGGATCGCCAACGAAAAAGATACTGCCAATGCAAGTAATAAAGCCAGTAATTTCTTCATAATATATATGCTCCTTTCTATAAGTTATAAAAACAAACTTTTTCGGAGAACGGCGCATAGGCACATAAGTATCGCCTATGCGCTGAAATGAACGATTTTGTTGCACTCCCTCCATATCTGAGAGCCACACCAATATCGAGGCACATAAGCGTTATTTCCAATTCGGGAACGACACATATAACTACCTCCGATCTCAGTTTAACGATTATACTTCGGCCATTATTATTTCCACGTAGCTAATCGAAGAAGCATCGCGCATTAGTTTAGCTGTTTTGTGGATTCATCTATATAACGGACGGGATCAAAAAAGGGGACATACTTTTTGAAAAAATATTTCCGATTCATACCTTGCTAATGGGTTGCCACTTTTCTGCGGAACATTTTTGTGGTATAATTTGAAATAAGCAGTCGATTGTTACTGCAACGAATACCCATAACGTGCAAGGAAAACTTTACTTGCTTGCTTAGAATGGGCGGTCGTAGGGCTGTCCATGAGGAATCTATATGCTAATACTCCTATTTAGTGTTTTGAATGATGAACAACGTGCGCTGGTAGAGCGGATATTCCATGAGCATCATATCCACTTCCAGCGCATTTCGTTTAATATTGTTAAATCAGAGGAAGCCGCAGAGGATGTCGTGTCCACCGCATTTATAAAAATCATGGACAACATCGAGAAAATTTCTGATTTACCCTGTCCCCAAATGACCGCTTTCTGCGTTACCATAGTGAAAAACGCTTCTATTGACGTGTTGCGTCAATTACAACAGAGTGTTCACATTGATTACTGGGACAATATTTCGGACGAGGACACGGACGATATTGCAGATGAATGTATTCACAACGCGGACGTACATAGGTTGACTGAGGTAATAGATCAGCTTGATCCTGATGATCGGCATTTTATCTATCTCCGCTATACGCTGGAAATGGGATATAGAGAGATTGGTGAATTGCTGAACATTTCGGAGGATGCCGCAAAAAAGCGCGGGCAGCGGCTTGTCAAGAAACTCCGAAAACTGTATGAGAGAAGGTGACGATATGGATATGAATTGGCAGGCCATGCTGCATGAAGCAGCGGATGCCAGCTTTGAAAAGAATATAGAATCTCTTGCTGCTGCCGACAATGATGCCTGTTCCTATGCGGATTTGCCGAAAGCGAAAATACAAGAATTGAGCGAAAAGATTTTATACTTGCCGCATCAGGGAATTGTTTTGCTATTTAGTAGATACTGCTTCCGGCTATCCCCAAAAGAAGCGGAAAAGTTCTTTCAACTGGAAAATGCAAAAGGACGATTCCGCTTTTACCGCGAACTGCTTTCGTCCAATATGGGGTTTAGTTCGGCACAAGTGATTTCGGATGATTCTCTCAATCAGGCCTGTAGAATCGCCATGAAAACCTATCTGCGCATGGAGTTAAAAGAAGATCCTGCTGCAAATAGTGCTGGAAAGCGACGGACACATATTGCGTTCAGGCGGTTCGGCAAAGCTGTTGCAGTCGCAGCAATTACCATAACGTTGTTGTTCTCAACGGCTATGGTTGCTAACGCGCAGTTCAGGGAAAAGGTGATCGCGTGGGTAGTTGAAACTTTTGAGAAATACAGCAGCTTTGAGCTACAAAGCGATAGAGAAAATGCGCAGACCGGCTTGCAAAACTATAAGCCTACCTATCTGCCTGATGGATCAGAATTGTTGGATACGGTTGAACAGTCGGAAATGATTGTTTATGAGTTTGCAATCAACAACTCTGGCGGTTTTGAAATCCTTCTTAGCAAGTCAGATACCAAAGTTTATCTCAATACTGAAAACACAGAAATTACTCCATTTGATCAGAATGAAATTGCAGGCTATTACTTCAAAAAGGGAGATTTGAATTATGTTTGTTGTGACCGGGATGGCTATTTCATTGCCATATACGGTTCCATTGATACGGATGAATTGATAAAAATTGCTGCTGGTATTACAAGAAAATAATTCAAAAAACTTGTCCCTTTTTGCCTCCTTGTGCGTTATATGGGTGGTTCCCCAATAATGCACAAGGAGGATTTTATTTATGGTGAAGAAAAAAATTGTTATGTTGGCATTAACCGCAGTTCTATTATTGACAACGTATTCCGTACCTGTATCGGCAGCAGAAAATGCAGCAGTTATAGGTACAGTAGCATCAGCGCAAACTATCGCCCCCTTATGGGGAAAGTACAAAAACCGTTGTGCCGTCAATTTCGATTTCTGGCAAACAGATTTCCGTATCAGTATATATTTCTCCCATTAGTTCGACGACAACTACCACAGGGAAGTTATATCTTGAAAAGAAAAGTGGAAATGGCTGGGCACCAGTTACATCGTGGCCGATTGATGTAACTGGAAAAGTAGACATAGCCAAGACCTATAGCGGCACAACTGGTGTTACCTACCGAACAAGAGTAGTTGTTACAACTGGGGCAGACGAGATTGATGTAGCTTCTAACGAGCGCACCGTCTAAAATTTTTGAAAAGAGATTGCCCCTTTTTCTGCTTCCGTCCGTTATATAAGTAAAAGGACACAACAGGGGGGTGAAATAAGCAATGACAACGGTTGATATTCTATACAGGCGCTTGTGCGGGTCTGCTTATTTCTCCTGCCAACTATGGAGGCTGCGACTTAAAATTAGCAGGGCGGGCGCATAGCCAAGCAGATTACATAGAGACTTGCGCTGTGCGCCTAAATGGTGGATAAGTAATCATAAAATATGGAGGTTAAATTGTATGAATAAAATGAGAAAAAAGCTCAGCATGGTTGTGCTGGGAGTAGTGCTTGTTATGGCATTGAGCGTAACTGCCTTTGCTTCCTCTGCATGGGATTCCTTTAGTACAAAACTACCTGCAAATCAGGGGGATACCGAAGTTAGCACTGTCGCACGGGCTTCTGATAGTGTTGACCACTTCAACATTCAGATCAACAGCCTCAGCAATGGATACACAGCTGTCCGTGCGTGGGCAGAGGGTTCTTGGGGCGGAAACTACTCCGATCCTTATTGGGAACTCGGCGTTGGAAGCAACTGGAATGTTTATTACTATTCCAATAATATTCCGTCTAAAGGAACCAACATCACGCTGAATTTGGATAATCCCGTTAGCACAACCATTACTCCCAGCGTTTCCGGAAAATGGACACCTAATTGATGGGACGTTTTTTAGAGTTTAATAAAGCTTAAACCATAGAGAGCGGACTTGTTGGCAGAAGGCCGCAAGTCCGCTCCTTTATTGAGGGAGTTGATTAACCATGTATTTTATATCTGACATCAAAAAAATGTTGTCAAGCCGGATAGTGCAGATTACATTTATATTTCTGCTGGTTACTATGTTAGCTGATCCTATATCAGTATTGATTCATGCGAGACGGTATACGGGTTTCTTTGAAAATATAGGAGCAAACCCGTTTCAGTTTTGGCTACTTATGAACTCAGCAAGTTGGGGAAATAAGGTTTATAATATATTATTTTGGGTTATTCCTGTTTTAGCTACAGGAATGATTTACTATAATGAACAATCAAGTTCAATGAGCAAATTCTTAGTCGTAAGAAAAAGCAAACTACGATATATGTTGTCAAAGGTAATCTCAGTATTTTCATTCACGTTTGTTTTTTGTATGTTTTTACTGTCCTTGAATTTGCTTTTAACCTTTCTCATATTTGACGTGAGAGCTCCTTTTACAGAGCAGTATCAACGGCTTGTTCCTAATGCGGGAACATTTGGATATACGCTGTATCAGATTAGTCCTTTACTTATGGCGGTCGTGTATTCCTTTTTTAATTCACTTGCGCTTGCGCTATTTGCTGTTTTTGCATTAGCCATTCAAATGATTGTTAAATTTAATAATCAATACGTTGCTATTGTGATACCAGTGATTTTACTCTATGCGATTACATTTGCTTTTGATTCGGTTCCGCTTCTACTACCTTATGATATAAGAATTATTATCCAACCACGTTCAGCAAATGCCATTACCGAGATCGTTACGAAGCAGGATTTTGAAATAACCTTTTGCGCATGGATAGTCGCTGATTCTTTCTTGACTTTGATTGGGTTAGCAAGGAATAAGGATATTCTATGATGTTATATGACAAAAAATTCTACAAGTATATTGGATGTTGCGCGGTATACTTTGTGTTCACTATTTGCTATCTGTTTTTTTCAAATGCTACAACTGTTTGGCAGGCAAGTTGGTTTTCAGATAAGTTTTTTGTTTACCAGTACGCAATAGTTTTGCTGCTAGGATATTCGATAATCAGTTCATACTACAACAGTCAAACATATAATCGCTTTGAAACAAGAAAGCGGATAGTTACAAATCAGCTATTTCTATATGCTTTGCTGAATTTGATCTGGTTACAATGCTTTTTGTTCTTGCAATGGCTGTAACTATGATATTGGGTGGAGCAAAAAGTTTCTTTACACTTCAAACGCTATTGGATTTATACTTCAGATTTTTACTTGGCTCATACCTATTAGAGACTATAGATTTGATATTTGAGTACTCAGGCGTTAAGAGCCTTTCTGCTGGAGCACAGATTATTTCGTTTCTACTTCTGAATTTTGAACTATTGTTGCTTATTCCAAGGCTTCATTTGCACACTTGCAATAGTTTGAATCTTTTGTTTTCTTGGATCTTTTTTGCTGATATATGGGGGTATGTGCCATTAGGGGTGCTCTGCTTACTATCGACAGTAGTTGTATATGAGAGAGCTAATCGAGGCGATTTATTGAAATGAAATATATAAAAAATCAATTTGCAAAGGTGGTTTTCCTTTTTCTGGTAATATCGTTAATCGTCACAGGTATGTTGAAACTAGCCGACCATGATTTCATTTATTCACTTTCTATATTGTTTGGCTGTTCATCACCCGCGCCACTAACATTAAAGATCTGCTTTTTCATGTTCGTTATACTTGCACAATACTTTAATGCAGATGGTTTTATTTTTTATATCAAAAATATTGACTACCTATTGATAAGATACAGGAGTAAATATCAGACATTGAGAAGCCTGCTTAAGTGGGTATTTTTCTCAAACATGGTTTTAGTATTTACAGCTTTTGTTGGCGCTGTAGTTGCTTTGTATTTCTGTACAGGTTCTTTAAGTGGTTCATTTTCAATGGATTCTATAGCGATACTCACAAGAGGATTTTTCCATTGTGTAATTCTGGCATTTTTTCAAGTAATGCTGCTCATCCGCGTTGGAGAGACAAAATGCTTTGGAGTAATTCTGTTGCTTGCAGTAGGTTATACTTTTTTGAAACTGTCGTATTCACCATTGGATTCATCTGCATTTTTATATAGATTTGCACTCGGTGGAATCATTTATTCGCTACTGTGCTTTTTAGAAATCACTGCACTCAAAAAAATATATATGGAGGACTGGACTGACTATGAGAATAGATGTTACTAATTTATCGAAGATAATTAGAGGATCTGTAATCCTCGACAATATTTCAATTCATTTTGAGAGTGGACATATCTACGGTATTATAGGGAAAAATGGAAGCGGAAAGACCATGCTTCTCAGAGCTATATCTGGTCTTATCGTTCCAAGTAGTGGCGTTGTTTATGTTGATGGAAAGGCTCTCGGCACAGAAATATCATTTCCTCCTGAGATTGGCATTCTTATAGAGAAACCTGAATTTCTGGGACACTTATCTGGATTTGAGAATCTCAAAATGCTGTCTGAAATAAAAGGTAGCATATCTGATGCCAATATAGCAGAGTACATGAATTATTTCGATTTAGACCCAGAGGAAAAAAAGCCTGTCCGCAAATACTCACAGGGAATGAAGCAGAAACTTGGGATTATTCAAGCCATTATGGAAAACCAAAAGCTATTGGTCTTAGATGAACCCTTTAATGCCTTAGACGAAAAATCTGTAAAGCTATTTCGAGAACTTTTGATCGAATACAAGAAACAGGAGAAGTTGATTATCCTTACATCTCATAATAAGGAAGATATTGAATCTCTCTGCGACCACACCTATCAAATACAGTCAGGGCAGATTATTGCAGAATGATGTAAAGCAAAAGCCAACGCAGGATGCGGCAACCGACGATGGCTGCTGCACCCTGCATTTTTGCTTTAGGTATTGTCAATACCCGCGTTTATAATATCGCTGATAATCTCGGCAATTTTGGTATCTTTTTTTACCTCACAACTGGCCGCATATTGTGCAAGCGCTTCGGTTGTCCTTGTGCCTGAGCATGATTCTGATTCCAATTCTCAATCTTCTGGCAAGCAGCGTAGCGGTAGTCGTATGGGAAAATATCGGAAGGTATGTCCTCTTGGTAATCATGCTGTGTAGCATATTATCTCCTTAGTTTATCTGTCTGTGAAGCGGGGTATCGAATACTATAATGCGACGCACTCAACGTTACTTGCCCCCAGCATAATAGGAGGAACCATCCATGCAAAGCGTAAATGAGTTATGTGAGAAAGGAAATTCACTTTCGGAATCAACAATTTGGTATGGGTACTGTAAAATCGTTTATTACCCAGCCAACACAGCGTGTTATCTCGAAGAACTTTGCTATGGGAGTGGTGAAGACGGCAATTATTGCACCTATCAATGCTGCAATTTCATCTAATGTTATTAAAAAGTTCTCTGAAGTATCTGCGGTTAATCTCACAGATGCAAAGAAAGCAAGCGTTACTAATTCCAATGCCACAAACAATAACTATTTCATGAAGGTTCCAAAATGTTAGCAATATTTCTGCAAAACCGGGCGGGGCTATGAAATCATACGCCCCGCCCATGAAGCGGCCCCGGAAAACCCTGCAATCAAGAGTGTTTTCCGGGGTCAAATGCTCACGGTCTACCCCGGTATTTCCGCATATAGCCGCGCTGCTTCTGCCGCCTTGCAGCACGGGCGCAGGTCGGGGAGCAGTACCGCTGCCGCCCGTCCGGGAGAAAGGCCCTGCCGCACACCGGGCAAGGACGGGTTTCCGTGATACGCTCCACGGTCAGCGACCTTTCCAGCACGGGATCAAGGGGCAGCACCGCCGAACGGAAATAGCGGCAATATGCCCCTGTCCAGCATTTCCCCAGCATATAGCACTCTTTATCTTGTTTCCACAGAAAACATTATGTAAATCGAATCTTTCAACTTGTAGGAAGGTCAGACTACATGATACAATAGCATAAATAATGACTGGGAGTTCGCATTATGTTGCTTTATTTACAGATGCTTGAAACTCCAGAGGAGAAGTCGCTGTTTGAACAGATCTATCTGGAGTACCGTGGCCTCATGTATCATGTGGCCTACGAAATTTTACATAACGATCAGGATGCCGAGGACGCTGTGCATCAGGCTTTCGTAAAAATAGTAGAAAATATTAAAAAAATTGATGATCCGGTGTGTCCAAAAACGCATGGCTATGTCGTTACAATAGTTGAACACCAAGCGATAGATCAGTACAGAAAGCGGCAAAAATACCAAACTGTCGAACTAATCGAAGAAATTCAAGGCACAAATGCTCATTATGAAGGGGACAACGATTTGACAAAATGTATTTTGCAACTGCCTGCCAGGTATCGTGAAATGATTTTGCTACGCTATCATTATGGGTACACTGTCAGGGAAATTGCAAAGATGTTGGAACTGTCGTTGTCGGCCACAATTAAACTGGATCAACGGGCTAAAACCAAATTGAAAAAACTATGTGAGGAGGCGGGAATCCTGTGATAAGCGATGAAATGCTGAAAAAAGCGACGGCTGAAGCGGATCAGGCAATCAGGGATTCGCTCCCCGCTCCAGCAGAATGTGAACATGAGTTTTCGCCATCGTTTCAACGAAAAATGCGCCGCACCTTTCGCAAAGCAAAATATCCTGTGATCTACAAACTGCCCAAATATGCAGCTTGCTTTGTTCTTGTGGTTGTTCTCGCCAGTAGCACTTGGCTGACTGTTGACGCAGAAGCGCGAGCCGCCTTTTTTGCGTGGGTGCGTGAACAATATGAAACATTCATTGAATATCGCTTTGTTGGAGATACCACACAGAATGATAAGTCAAAGCAATATGAATTAACGCAGTTACCGGACGGATTTTTCGAGACCAACAGAATGGAGTCGAAAGGAAACGCAGTAGTCATATATCAAAACGGGTCCGGAAAAACCATTCAATTTACCTATTCGCAAGGTGATGATTCCATAAGTCTATTTCTCGAAAGTAACACTTCTGATGTTCAAATTGTTCGCATCGGGAATATTGACGCGGAGTTTTACCTTTCCAGTGATCCTGATATATCAAATGGCTTGGTTTGGCAATCAGAAGATAGAAATACGTTTTTTTGTATTACATCCACTTTACCCCAAGAGGTTATGCTTCGATTGGCGGAAAGCGTACAAGCAAAAAAATAAATTTGTTAACAGCTGTCCAAAATGACCCCTTTCATTCGTTTAAGAAGTAAAACGAACGAAAGGGGTCATTTCTTTGAAAAAACGAATTATTCCGCTTGTACTATTGCTCGCCATGCTACTGTCACTTCCAGCATATGCGGCATCTCCCCGTGTGATGACAATTCTACCTGCAATCTCTTTTGATGGCACAACCGCCAATTGTCGTGTTTCTGTTTCTGCTGATAGATCAACTGATCAGATAAGTGCCGTTATCCAACTTTGGAATGGCTCCACACGTATTGCGCGTTGGACTGACTCTGGGACTGGATACCTTCTTTTCTCTAATTCAGCTACTGTTTCAAAAGGCAAAACCTATGAGTTAACCGTTGATGTGAAAATAAATGGTGTCTCAAAGCCACAAGTTTCAATCGAAGGTACTTGCAAATAAATTATAATTATCTCTATCCTTCTATCACTTGGTTTAATGATTTTGATGAGTCCTGCCTCATTTGCGAGCACCAGTTTCTCCGAGGACAACATGCACAAAAGCTATCAGGATGTAATTGATAGCGCTGTCGTATACGGAGTTCCTCTCGATTTGACCTATGAAGATTATATAAGCAATTATCTACCATCCTATGGTTACTGTTTTTTCAATTCGATTTCCGGAAGTTCGGCAGATCCTTGGTGATCATTAGGTGCGACAAAAAATTCCTTTATGAGCACTGTCCAAAATAAACCTTCATATTCGTTTATAGAGGTAAAAGATCTTAAAACAAAATGAAAGATTGATTTTTAGTAAAACTTGAACTTATAAAGAGGTGAGTCCAATGGTTTAAGATTTTGCTTTAAAGCGAATTGACGTCCCCCATTTTCTAACAAAAGGGAGGAATTAAAGTATGAAAAAGCTGAAGATTTTGTTCTCCATGATCTGCGCCATTGCCATTATTTCTTCGCTGTGCGTTCCGGCTTTTGCGTATAGCGACGGCGACCGCGAAGTTCTGTACTATAACTTCAACATTGGTACCGGTGAACTGGTCGGCTGCTCCTCGTCCAGCATGAAGCGTCTCTACAACCGCGAATGGGTCGTAACGGTGAGTAGCCGCTCCAATAACCGTTACACCATCACCTATGGAATGCTCGACAACAACGCGACCGAGTGGGACAATGCGCTCGTGAGCAACACGACCTCGCGGTCCGGGACCGGGAACTTCGGTTCCACCTATCCTAGTTCTTCGTCCATCGGTTCTCGCCTTTACCTCGGTGCCCTCATCAATTTCAACGATGTCAACCGTGGCGTCAAGACAAGTGGACAATGGAGTACGGATGCGGCTAGGTAATTTCCAACAATGCAAGGAGTGATGGGAGGTGCACGGCAATTCCCATCACTCCTTGTTGCTTTATGGTGGTATATATGAAAAAAACAAGAATGATCTGGATCGGCACACTCCTTTGTCTATTACTCACAGCCTGCCAGCCAGCCCCAGGCGAACCTGCAAACTCTGATACCGACAGCACTGCGGACACCTCTGTCTCACAGTCCGGCAATCCAGTTGAGGATGGCACAAATGTAGGAAACGATATAGCCTCCATTTCAGATGCAAATATGGAGCTGGTGCGCAGCGTGAATGGAACTGCGATAGAAGAAACCATAACTACGGCTGATGGAAAGCAGATTCTTCTCAATGCTCAGGTAAATACCGAAAGTGTCGAAACTATTCAGCAGTATCAATATGAGGTGCTTCCTGTTACGGACGAACTGCGTGAAACACTATTCACTACATTTTTCGGTGCGCGCGCTTCTGAGGCCATTTATGACCAGCGCAACGATGTCTGGGAACTTCACAACTCTGAAGCAATCGGTGACTATTATCTCTATGAGCACACCATTGCTATGGCTGGGGAGAGCGTACCTGGAGAAGAAATCTTTACATTGGGATACCGGGATGTAAACCTATATCCCTTTGAAGATAACCTGTTGTCCTCCTCTGCGGAATGCGGTGTATCTATCCCTCTGGAGGATGTAATTTCTTTGTGCGGTACCATTACAGACGCCATTGCTCCCCAAAACAGCTATACCGCAGACACCGTGCTGCCTTACGGCAACCAAGGGCGGCGGCCTTATTATACGATTTTCTTCCGACGCACCGCAGGCGGAATGCCCATCATAGGTTACAATGACCTTTATTTTTTGGTGGATAGTAATGGTATCCAAACAATCAGCGGTGCCCTTTACGGGCTGACGGCACAGCCGCTTTCCTCTGAGCTTCTCTCCCTTGAGGATGCGGTCGCATCTCTGCGGGGAAAACACCAGTCTTATTGATTTCTATGGTGAAGATACCCTTTCTGTCGGCGCCATTTCTTTAGAATATATTGTAACGCTGACAGAAACACAGGAGGCGGTTGCCATTCCTGCCTGGCGTTTTCAAATCGGAACGAATGATAACTCCTTGATGATCAACCGCAGGCGAGTTCTGGCAGTAAATGCTGTTACCGGGGAACTGATACAAGGAGAGCGAGGGAGGTCCTTTTGAGTAAATCTTTGCGATTTCGGCTTCGAGCCGCCATCTTTTCCTGGCCGATGCTGGACAGCATCATTGTAGGAGTATTTCTGCTTCTATGGAATCAGATTTACTACTGGGTTCTATACTGTATCTCGTATGAACCGATTCCCCTGAGCGCCATGTGCACGACTTTTCTTGATTCCATTTTCCGGGCAAATGACCTGGGCGGTTTTGGCATATTTGCTACGATTCTGGCTGTCCTTCCTGCGTCCACTCTATTCTGTGAAGATTACAACAGTGGCTACTGTAAGGCGATTTTGTGTCGGGTGGAACGAAAACGCTATCTTCGGGAAACCTTGCTCTGTTCCGGCATTTCCGGCGGGTTGGCTGTTTTTCTACCCGTTCTGCTCAGCGATATAGTTTGGATCATAAATGGTGAGCCGAACACCGGGGAGCAGATGGGAATCAACTATTTTACAGTCTTTGATGGAACTGTATATGGGGAATTACAGTTTGTCTGGAACGGCTTTTTTCTGGTGCTGTTCCTACTTTTGCTGGCCTTTCTGTTCGGCGCATCCTGGTCCGTGATTGGGTTATGCGTCTCTGCACTTATTCCGAATCGCTACATTACTCTGGCCGCTCCCTTTGCACTGTTCTTCGGTGCACACCTGATTCTCTACCGATTGGATAAACCACTGCTGTTCAGCCCCGCCAATGTTCTGATGCCGGCTACAGACTTCATTCCATTCCCAGCTTTCCCGCTGTTGTACCAGCTGGGGATGCTGGCACTGGCTTCAGCTTTATGCTGGAAACTGCTCGAAAGGAGGCTGCGGGATGTTTAAGATCTGTGCACATCAATTCCGACAGGCCTTTTTCTCGCCGCGGCTATACCTGGCGTTGATTTTGGGCTGTACTATTCAAATCATCAGCGTGTTTCCTCTGTTGGATTTTTCAAAAGCCATGGGTGAACCCCTTGGAATTTTTGAGGCATTCATTTATTTCAATACTGATACCTATACAGCGACCTGCGCTTTTCTGGGTGCTGTTTTAATGGTGTCCGATATACCATTTTCCAGCCAGAACGAAACATACACCCTCCTGCGAGTATCCCGCAAGACCTGGGTCGCCGGAAAAGTTCTTTACTTGCTTGGTATTAGCGCAGTGTATTATCTTGTGCTATTTATTGCTGGCGCATTGTTTATTTCAGAAAATGCCTTTGTTGCTAATATATGGAGTCTGCCTCTTACTGTTCTTGTACAGAATCAGGCGCCTGAACTGGCTTGGGAATACCAGGTTTCCTTCCCATACGGGCATTTGCTGACACTGACACCAGCCATAGCCTGCGTATTAAGTTACCTGCTTAGTGTGTGCTATGTTTTTGTAATGAGTCTCATCATTTTCTGGCTTAATCTGCGCATCTCTAAGGTACTCAGTTACCTGGCTGCTGTACTGGTTCATGTGGCAGGATACATTCTGACCATTGGTTTTTTGACTGATTCTTACCGAAAGTTTTCTCTTCTAGCGAACAGCCTGCTCATGTACCACAATATCAACGGTTCGGAAGTGGAAACTGCATACCTGGCACTGCCACAATCGTTCCTGGTCTATGCCGCTGTTGCTGTGATGCTGTTTCTTTTGATTCTACATGCGATCCACAGTTACGATTTCCGTATTACAGTGGGGACAAAGCAATGAAAGGACGCCTATTTACACGGGTTTTTGACCATCATACATTTGCCTGCTATTTTGCTGCAATAGCCCTCATGCTGTTCCTTGTCGGTGGTCATCGCTCTCCGCTGTTGTTCTTCATGGGGTTTTCTGCCCAAGATGGCGCTGGTGGGCTGGATATTATGAGAACGATGGAATGGAATCTTTGTGTTCTTCCGCCCGTCTCTGCAAGCATTCTTTTTCTGATGCCTGAACTGGGAGCACTAAGCACCTATACTATCGTGCGTTCCAAAAACATCCGCCGTTGGTGGCTGATGCGTCTGGCTGCAGTAGTTGTGATCAACTATGTATTTTTTCTTTTTGCACTGGTCCTACTGTCCCTCATTTCTGGCGCAGAGCTGTTGTTGGCAGAATGGTCCACAGCTGCGGTTCTGTTTCCACTGCACACCACACTTCTCTCATCCCTCTGTGCTGGCGGTATGATCCTGTTTACCAGCCGAGCAACCATCATCTTTTATCTTTTGGTCGAGTGTGGTCTGTTAGCAGTCGGAATGGCTTACCCACCAGTCAGCTTATTTCTTCCACCCTACTGGGGCATGGCGCAGGCAATGGGCGACCGCTTCAGTTCTGCGGTGGCGGTCAGTGTGTTTCTGTTGATCGTGCTGAACCTTGGCATTATATACTGGCTGAGTCGGCATAACCCGGCAGCAAATCCACAAAGCAAGTAATAGGAGGGATTTTATGGAATCTATTATTGAAGTACAGGATGTTACAAAGTCCTTTAAAGGAGCCACCGTACTCCGGCAAATCAATATCTCTTTTGAGAAGGGGAAAATTCATGGAATCATTGGGCGAAATGGCTCCGGAAAAACAGTGCTGATTAAAACTATCTGCGGCCTGATCCACCCAGATCAAGGAAAGGTGATTGTAGATGGAAAAGTTATTGGGAAAGATGTGGATTTTCCAGAAAGCATTGGTGCCATCATCGAAGCTCCTGGATTTCTGCCATCGGTCAGCGCCTTCCGAAACCTGTCTTATCTGGCGTCACTGCGGGGGCGCATTGGGAGAGACGAGATTCGTGCTGCCATATCCTTTGTTGGTCTCGACCCGGATGATAAGAAAGCGGTGGGGAAGTACTCCCTTGGTATGAAACAACGCTTAGGGTTGGCTCAGGCTATTATGGAAGATCCAGATATTTTGCTTTTGGATGAACCAATGAACGGTTTGGATAATAGTGGCGTCTCAGAAATGCGAAACTATCTATTACAGCTCCGGGAAAAAGGAAAGACTATTTTGCTGATTTCTCATAGCATAGAAGACATCAACACCCTTTGCGATACAGTTCATGAAATGGATCATGGCGTCTTAACCGAGAAAGAACACATTTCTTCCGAGTGTCTCGACCATAATCTTAAGAATTAAGTCATAAAACCTGCGTTTTTTCGATCTCTACACCACTTTTTTCATCCGTAAGTATCTGTTCACCTGTACGGTTCAAGGGGGTACAAAAATGGACTGCCCCCCAGGCAACATACGAACCGGGCGGCAATTTTGCCGCCCGGTTTTTGTTTCAAAGCCATCTGCAAAGGAGTAGGAATCCGCTGTTGGCAAAGAGTGACAGACTGCTCCCCAGGTGTGGGATCAGGGGCGTCATAGGCATCCGCAGGGGCGCTTTCCGGCTGCACTGCCGGGGATTCATCAGACGAATCATCTTCCGGCACAGGGGCGTTTTCCGGCTCGTCAGTGCAGGGTAAGTCAGAGCATAAGGTATAGAGATTGCTGGTCTGTCCGCCGTTCTTACGCTCGTCAAATCGGGCCTGCTTAACGATATATCCCGCCTTCACCAGCTCATCCAGCGCCCGCTTTACGGTGGACACCCCATAGCCGCACTTGGCGGCTATGGTCTTGATAGAGGGGAAACACTCACCCTCTTTGTTGCAATGCAGAACCAGGACTTGCAGCACAAGCCGCGCTCTGGGCTTCAGTTCAGAAGAAAATGCCCGCTGCATATACTCAAACTTTGCCATATTCCAATCCTCCCAATCATGTCTTACTGTTACAGGCGCTTTTCTCCTGCAATATACTTCTCCACCAGCGGCCGGTAAATCTGTCCGTTGGCCCGTTTCGCAAACAGGTCGTGGGATGCAGCCGCAATCTGAACATCTTCCCCAAAGAGTTCCATACAGTATTCCTGAATTTCCTGCGGCATACAGATCGCCACCGGGCGCACTTCCAACGAACCGCACTCGGACAACGCCTTGTGGAACACCGGAATCTCATATCACAAGCGTTGAGCCTGACAGGGGCGGCTTCGTCCCTGTCCTTTGCTTTTAATCCTGCTCGAACATTTTCAGAGAGTTCAGGATCGATGCCACACCATCCTGCCCGCCAAACCATTGTTCCAATTCTGCTCCGTCTGCGGGCGGCATAGGTTTAGACGCAGCGGAGATAGCCGCATCCTGCTGTGCGGTGGAAGGCTTCGGCTCGGGCTGCTTTTTCAAATGGCTCTGGTTCTTTGCCAGGATGGCAAGGATCATCTCCTCCAGCGCTGCCTGATCCGGAACCGGAACAGACACCTCCGGCGTCTCCTTGCAGTTGATATAGTGCAGGACAGCGCTGACAAGAAACTGCGCTTTGCTGCGGCCTTGCCGGTTGAGCAGGTCGATCACCGCTTTATGCTGTGGGTCACAGATGTTGAAGCGGATCGTGAATTTCCCGGGGTCCTTCTTGTCGGTCATAGCACTCACCGCCCGCTGTGCTGAAGCCGGTAAAGATACTCATACCCCTTGGCATTGGCATTGATGTCCTCCACAAAAATCGCCTGCCCGGTTTTTCCGGACGCTTCGATCTGCCGGCGCAGCAGAGTAGCGCCCCCGCCCAGGAAGATCACTTTGCCGGACTTGAGTTCCAGCATCCGCTCCCGCAGGCCGCTGAGCAGGTCGTTGATAAATTCCTGTGCTTCCCGTTCTGCCAGAGCGATGACCTCCGGCGCCGCGTCCTGATCCTCGCCGCGCAGGATCCGGTCGATCTCGCTTTCCTCCAGCAGAATGTCCAGCTCGGCATTTGCTTTTGCGCAGATGCGGTTATAGAGCAGGATCACGCCGTTTTCCAGAGAATCACAGGCTGCCATGTCCGGCACACCGTTCCGCAAACGCACATAATCCGCCGTAAAGCCGCCGATATCGACCACCAGCGCTCTGGGGAATGAGGCGAGGTTTTTTACCGTGGCAGCAGCGGCAGAAAAGGACTGCGGGAAACAGGCTGTGTTTTCAATGAAAATGGCATAGGGCTTTCCCTTAAACTGAAAGGCAACCGCACCCCGCCCGTTGAAATAGTTGATAAACCGCTTTGCCTGCACGCCAAAATGCGCGGGAGGAAGGCCGACCGCCAGCTGCACGCGCATGAGGCTGCCGCTGTACTGTCCCATCGCTTCGATCTCATGCGCGATGGCAAAAAGCGTCAGAATGAAGAAGCGTTCATCCTCCGTCTTATCTCTGCGGTAGGGGATCCGCTGATCGGTCAATGTGTAATACTTTCCCCGATAGGCACGGTTATTGCGCCAGAGCGGAAGAGCCTGCGTCAAGAGCCACCACAGCAGCCAAAGGGCAAACACCGCCAGCAGCAGGGGAGAAGCATCCGTCCGCGGATGAGTGCGAGAATGGCGATCACGATACCGATGAGAAGCGAGATGCTGCTCCGAAGGGGAGATTCTTTTTTCATTTCAGTTGCCACCTTTCAAAAATAATCTGGAAAACAAAAAAAGAGGAACCGCGTATGTGTCCAGAATCTCTTAAAACACATCACGCGGTTCCTCTTTTTCACTTCGCCGGAATACGCTTATTCCGGCAGGCGTTCCCGATCTCCGTCCACGACCTCCACAGGAGGCATCGGCGGCTGGGCAGCGCCGGGGCTTTGCTTTCGTGCGGGTCTCTGCGCTGTACGGGGAGGCTTCGTCTGCCATCCCGTCAGGCTGAGCTTCAGCCGCTTGTCCTTTTCGCTTCCGCCGTTTCTGGTGCAGTCCACCAGCTCCAAAAAGCCTTGGACCCAGATGCGGGAATCCTTGTGGATCTCCGCATTCGCCAGCGACAATGCAGCCGTTCCCCATGCCCAGACCTCAAAATACTGTCTGTGACCGGTATCCCTGCGCCCGATCCATTCGACCAGACCGAAGGACACATAGGGGACTTGCCTGTGACTCATTTTCAGCTGAAGGTCATTGGTCACCCGACCGAAAACATGGACTTCTGCCATACAACTCCTTTCTGCCGCGAGGGCAATACTTATATATAAAAAGTGCCAGTAAAGCGGCAGATACCCAATAAGGGTACAGTCGTCCTACTGACACTTGCGTACAAACCTGACAGCGTGCGCAGGTGGATCGCTCCACACACGGATCTAAGTCCATGCCCCGATAAGGGAAATTGCGCAAAACTCATTTACAGGGGCATTGTACCACAGGATATGGCTCGTGTCAAGCAAGAAACACAATATATAGTATTTAATCGCGGCGTATTTTATAGATATTGTGTCTCAGCCTATTCCTTTACGAACAGACCGATGGGACAGATGTGGGTAAAACCGGGGGTGGAGATGTACCAGCAGCCGGGCCCCTCCGGTTCCCAGCTCATTTCTATGGTGATCTCCCGCCATCCATCCGGAAAGAGCGCATGGAAGGTCTCTCCGGCGTGAATACCGCGTCCATTGAGCAGCAGACGGGGGTGAGGATCGAAGTCCTCCGGGGCGGGCAGCCTGATTTGCCCAAGTCTTTCTCTGTTCATGATAGAACCTCCTCGTATAATAAATACAAAAAAGAAAGCTGTTTTTTTGCAGCCAACAGAAAAATACAGGTTCCGTAAAAAGGAGAGAAGAAAGCTACCGAAAAACGGGACTGCTATCAGAAAGGTATCAATTGTGCAGTAGCAAATCAAAAGGGCGGTGTCGGCAAAACAACCACGTCCCAGGCATTGTCTGCAGGACTGGCAGCGAAGGGGTACAGGGTTCTGGGGATTGACCTTGATCCGCAGGGAAATTTCTCTACGGCCTGCGGAGCAGAGAACTATAATGTCCAGACGATTTATGAGGTTATGAAGCGGGCGGCCAGCATCCAGGACGCCATCCAGCACACGAAGGGCGGCTATGACGTTGTACCGGCTAATATTATGCTGGCCGGAGCCGAGCAGGAATTCTCCCAGACCGGAAAGGAACACCGGCTGAAGGAGGCTGTGGCGCCGGTGGCCAGTGACTATGATTTTATCGTGATTGACACACCTCCTTCCCTGGGCGTGCTGACGGTGAACGCTTTTACCTGTGCCACCGATATTCTGATTCCGACAACGGCGGGAATTTTTGCGACCGCCGGGATCTCCCAGCTCAACGAGACAGTCACCAGCGTTCAGAAGTATTGCAATCCGGCTGTAAAAGTGAGAGGAATTTTGTTTACGAGATTTAATCCGCGGGCGAATATCAGCCGGCAGATGAAGGAACTGGCGGAGCAGCTTGGCGAATACATTTCTGCGCCGATCTACAAGACATACATTCGATCTGCTGTAGTGGTGGAGGAGGCCCAGGCGAACAGTCAGGACATTTTTGACTATGCCAACAAGTCTACGGTGGCAGAAGACTATAAAGCATTTATTGACGAATTTTTGAAAGGGGTAAATGAATAATGGCAGAGAAAGCGAAGTTTGATCGAGAGGCTGCGTTTAAGTCTATCATCGGAGCAGGACGCCAGAGCGAGAATGCTGTTGTTGCTGAAAAAATGCAAAGAAAAATAGTGACCGGGTGCAGCGGGCCTATTATCTGGATCGGGATATTGATAAGGCGCTACGTAGGATGGCGCTGGAGGAAGGAAAGAACCTGACGGAATCGGTCAATGATGCTTTACGAGCGGGATTGACAAAATATCTGTAAAAAAGTAAAAAAGAAAGAAAAAGCGAGGGCAGACAATCGCAGATAAAAAGCGGCCCATATAAATAGCTTGAATACGCTATCTGTATGGGCCACCTAAACGATATAGAGTGCTTTAATATGGACAGTCCGGTCGGTTTGACAAATAGTGTGGTTGTTGAAATGGTTGGTAAAGAGTATTGATAGAGTGGACTATCTGTGATATAATAAATTTGCAATAGCATATTGAATATACGGAAAATTCAAGGAAATGGAGGAATCGATATGTACGGTATACAGTTCATGCGTCACACCAGCAGCCGGCTGGGCCGGAAATATTCTTATCTTCAATTCTGGAGAGGGCAAATTAAAATCGTAAGTATGGGCGCATGAACGTCGGCTTTGTAGCATGGATGTTCATGCGCTTTTTTGTATCGTAAAACATTATGTGCCCGTTGACAGTAATGGTGAAATATAATATAATAACTGCGCGATGAAAATGAGACCGTACTGGCCTCGGAATATGAAAGTAGCAAAATGCGACGAGGCTTAAGTGTGTATGCTTAGGGCCCCGTCGCATTTTATTACTCTGGAAAGGACAGGAGGGGATAAAAATGGGGAGCATAGTAGAAGCGGCCATATATGAATATATTGGTAAATTTTTCCTAATTTTTGTAGTAGTGCCTGTGGGCATAATGGTTTTAGGGTATATAATTTCCATTATTGTGGAGGTGATCAATGAAATAAGAAAAAAGTAGGAAGGAAAACCCAAACAGAGGCAAAGAAAGGAGAGCACACAAGTGAAAAAATTGATATCGTTGCTTATGACAATCGCGGTTTTACTTTCGGTTTTGCAACCGGCATGGGCTATAGAAGAAGCTGCTGAAATAGATGCTGTAGCTGCCAGCAGGAATCTGATTGTTGTAGTACCTGGAATCATAGGAAGTGAGCTCGTTGACGGAAATGGGGCAAAGGTTTGGGTTGGCGTTGGTGGAATACTGGGCCAAATCCAGTGCAATGAGGTTGGAAATCCAGTATATCCCCTATATGCATATAATAATGATAATTATGGTGCGCGTGACACCTATAAGACATTATATGATAGCTTGAAGAGCAGATACTCGAGCCAAGCCGATGTTAAGTTTTTTGCGTATGATTGGAGAAAGACGAATACAAGAGCAGGACAAGCATTAAAAAGTATGGTTAATGGGTATTCTGGAAAGATTATTATCGTGGCACATAGCATGGGTGGAATAGTTGCCTCCGATTACTTGAGAATTGCAACGGAGAGTCAACGAAGTAGAACAACTCTCATTACGCTCGGAACTCCATTTACTGGAGCACCAAAAGCCGTTCAAGTAATGGAAAATGGTAAAATGTTTCCGGGGATTGTAGGAGATTTAACCAGTAGCTACATACAAAACCTGATTCGCAATATACCTGCGGCATATGAGCTTTTACCAACAACAAGATCTACTGCATATGTACAGGTTAATGGCGTCGATCAAACTGCAACGAATGCATGGAATATCTTGAAACAGAGGAGTTGGGCAAATTTTCAGAGTGGATCTGGGCTAAAACCGATGATGAATACCGCTCGAAATTTCCATGCAAACCTCATGCAATCGAACAATCAACATTATGCTTTGTCTGCAGGAAGGTCAGTTTTTATCACAAGTACTGGATATACAACAGTGCAGAAAGTGAACTATAGTCTTAGTGGGGGGCAGTATAGCGTTTCTTCGTATATAGGTACTAATGATGGAGATGGAACAGTTCCATCAACAAGCGCACAAAATAGATTGAGCAATACGGATACACATGTTGTTAGAGTCGTCAATGCTGGGAACCATACGGATATGCTTTCAAATCCGAACACCTTGACAAAGGTATATCAATATGTTTCCCAGACATTAGCCGGAAATAGCTTGTCAGCAATCGAGGAGAATGAAGTTGGAAACACCCATGTAAATGAAAAGGGATGGGTTGTTGGTGAAGGAATTGATGGAAGGCGGGTGTGAGTTATTATTCGCGGTAGCAGTATGCCGACCATAGTTTCTTCTACTGGAGAGCCATACACATTAATTGGAGAACAGCTATATGTTGGAGATGAAGCTATTGAAGATAACTATGTTGGAGAATGTTGGGAAGTAAGCGATGGTTATCAGTTTGAAATGATGAGAGGAGCACATAAATTTGTGTATGATGACGACACTAAAGAAGGCTTCTCTGTGGAAGTTTCGTATATGGAGAATGGATACTATGAGGCAATGCAAACATATGAGATTAAAGAAACAGAGGGAACGTATGAGTTAAGCACTTGGGAAAGTGTCCAGAAGCAGCCTGAGATGACTGTAAATAATGGCATCGTGGTCGAGGAAGTTGAGCCGAGTTCGATTTTTAACGGTCTTGAATTACAAAGATTAAACGTGGATTGATAGATAAGGCTGCGGTAGACGCTGATTGGAGCCTTGAAAGGAAGAGGGAATAGATGGCGGCTGCGGGAGGCATGTGGCCGGCAGCAGAAGTAAAGAATGAAGCTCGTCTGGGCGAGGATGAATAGTAATTAGGCCCAGAGCGTCTTGGTCGGTATTACCGGCTGGGGGGGATAGCATTTTGCTAATTTAGAAGCCATTTTTAGGATTAATGTTCCTATATGATGTGCGGGTTTGCCATAGTCTCAGCCCTCTGCCAATGAAAAGGCAGAGGGCTGAGATTTAATCTACGGGTTTATATTTCGTCACAGTTTTCAAATGGGTTTCGGGGTTTCCGTTCAAAACAAGGTCTGCATATCCCTTGGGTCCAAGATTTTATTCGCATCCCCACGGGGCCGTGAACTCCCGACACTGACATCTGCAATAATATTCAATTTTGGCGTGTTGTGCTCACTCATCGTATTTCTTCATTTCTATGATATTTGGGTCTTCCTGTGCAGCAGCCTGACAGTCTATCTCCGATTCGGCCCGGCACTCCTCAATCTCCTCCAGCCCCAGCAGCGCGCCATGGGGTATCCTCGCTTCCGGCAGCGCGGCTCCGGGAGAGCTTTGAAGGTAAATGCGGTAACTGCTGCCAATCAGAAATCTTTGGCGCCGATCCAGCAGGAGGTCATGCGCAGTGCCGGAATCATCCATCAGCCGGATACGCTGGTGTCCTCCCAAGGGTGCTCGCCTGATGGCGACACACACGCCCTCCACCGTTTCATAGGCCCCCTGACGGATCGCTTGAAACAGCAGAATACATCGAACGACTATGCAGGATGCCAATAAGGAGCTGAGCGTCAGAAGCGTTGGGTCGTGCAGGGCAATACGGCCTGCCAGCCCTATCAGGAAAATAACCGGCCCTGCGGCGGCGGATAAGAGCCACCGCCGCAGGATCGGAGCAGGCCAGTTTTCAAACCCGCTCATGCACAGGCCCTCTCAAAGATGACCTGCTTGCGAAGATAGAGATTGGCAACCGCCGCTGTCACAGACTGACAAGCTGTGGCAGTCCGCATTTCCGATACGATGTTGTCGCTGGTTGTTTCCTGATCTCCATACAGCAGTGCAAGCGTCTGCTGACTGCCGACGGCAGCCGAAATATCGCATTCCGCGCATCGAACCAGTTCCGCCGTGGAAAGCGGCGCGCAGCGGCTGAGAGCCATAATGTGCCGCTCCGGCTCCGTGCGCCGGTCACGCCGAAAGAGCGCCGCAGCCAGTGCGGGAGCGGTCCCGCTGCGCAGCAGTTTCAGAAAGGTCACCACCTTCAGGGGAAAGCTGCTTGAGATGGGAACAACATAAAGCCCGCCGAGAAGGTCATAAAGCGCGTCAAAATCTGTCGTGCCGCTGCCCTTTGGCAACAAGTCCCCGTGTTACGAGCCGGTCAAGGCAGTCTGAAAAGCTGCGTCGAGGGAAAAGCTCCATTCCGTTGGAGAGCTGTTCATAGAAGTCCTCTGCACGCTGCCGGTCTGTCAGCCGCCAGCACAGCGCGGTCCAAAGCGTCATCTCCTGCGGATCCATTCCGAACTCACGGTGATCCATGAGAATGACCGGATAACGCCGGCCCCCGCCATCGTTTCGGCAGCGGAAATGTCCCAATGCCGTATAAAGTGTTTTTTCTGCCATACGAACTCCTCCTTATGCGCTCTTGATATCCTGTTCCGTGCAGGCGGTATAGAACTCCCGCACGATCCGCTCCCGGCGCAGCTTTTCCGCCGCCCGTGAGATACAGGCTCCGATGTAGTTTGGTTTCTTTTGATATAGCTTGGCGATATCCGCACAGCTGTAGCCTCTGACCCGCAGCTCCATCGCTTCGATCCCAAGCCGGGCGGTGCCGTGGTAGCGGTTCCTGAAATGGGAGAGCAGGGCGTCGGAGGAAACATCAGAGATCAGATCTTCTGTGTGAAAAGGGCTGACCGGCTCCGGCGCTCCCATCTCGGCAAAAGCATCCAGCGACAACAACGGCAGATTTTTTCGCGCAGATTGGATCTCACGGCAGCGATCCAGCAAATAATTTCGGATAACGGTTCTGGCGTAAGCGGGAAATGCCCCCATTTCCTCCCGGTAAGAAACCGCCGCGCGGCAAAGCGCGATACAGCCTTCCTGGTACAGATCATCATGTCCCATGCCGTCCACCGTCTCATTGGTCTTGATGCTGCGGCGAAGCACCTGTTCTACCAGCGCAAGGTGATCCTCCACTCTCCGGCGCTGGAGATCGTTCAAGGTAAATTCCATACTCATGATTTCCCTTCTTTCTGTGTTTGATTTTGCTATGCCGCTCTTGCTGCGGTGGCGCGAAACCTGCGGCTGAGCGCAATGACCTCGTCACAGCGCGCAGCGGAGAATTTAGCGATATGCGCATCCTCGGCGGGAAGCCCCATAGACAGCTGCAGCAGGCGGTAGGCTTCTTTTCGGCTCATGATGCCATTCTTCCAGAGACTGTCCAGGGCCACATGCGCATCGTGCCGCTTTTTCCGCAGGGCCTTATCCGCCAGCGTCCCCATGGGAAGCATCGTTTTCCGGTGCGCGGCCACATAGCAGTCACAGGCGGGGTACCGTCCGCAGACATAGTATTTGGCATCGGGGTCCGGGGCTTTATCGCCATAAACCACGCTGGCCGGGCGAAGATACGCCCTAGAACCACAGGCAGGGCAAGTGATGTTGATTCGTTTCATACAAGATCTCCTTTCTGTTTCTGATATTTTGGAACGAGGGTGCAAGGTGATGAACTCGCAAGGTATTCCATCGGACACTGCTCGGAACTGCTCATTTCCCAGGTCAGGTAGTTGGAAAGAGGGATGAGAAGGCGTCCTTGCTGAGCGTTCCGATGCAATCGCCCGGATCGATCCGCTCTCCGGTTCCTTCTTCAAACTCCCGAACGCCGACGAGCAAAGGCGCGCCATCCTGCCGGATTGCCGTGAGACAACCGGAGCGGTCAACCTTGCAGGGATGTGGGCACGGCCCACAGGGAATGTAAATGGCGTTGCGCCAGTTTCCTTTGCAGCAGAACAGCAGTTCATACAGGTTTCGTTTGATTTGATCCATGGGAGCCTCCTTAAAAATCCCTCGTAGTATTACGCGCCGCTCAAGGGGGGTATCGTCCCCTTGAAATTTGAACTTTTTGTAAAGAATAGAAAAAGCGGCCCGCATATAGCAGACCGCTTGACAGTTTCAAAAAATTGCGTATAATATAAACAAGATTATCATAATATAATTTATCATAAATAAATCGTAGATGCTGGAGGTGGCACAGGTGAACTTTATCGGACGAAAAGAAGAATTGAATACGCTGGAAAAGGAATTCCGCCGGGATGGCAGCTTTGTTGTGATCTATGGCCGGCGCCGTATCGGAAAGACAACGCTGATCAAAGAATTCATCAAAGATAAGCAGGCATTTTATTTCCTTGCGACGGAGGAAGTGGAGTCCCAGAGCATGAAGCGTCTTGCCGGCGTGGTAGCCCGGGTCACTGGAAATTCCATGCTGCAGAGGGTCACCTTCACGGACTGGCTGGATCTGTTCCGTGAGATCGCCAACTACCGTCCGGAGGAAAAGAAAGTGCTGGTCATTGACGAGTTTCCGTATTTGGTCAAGACAAACGCGGCCTTTCCGTCCATTCTGCAAAATGCCTGGGACGAGATCCTGAAGGACAGTAATGTTATGCTGATCCTCTGTGGGTCGCTGATCAGCATGATGCAGAAGCATGCCCTTTCTCACGATAGTCCGCTTTATGGCCGGCGCAGCGCGCAGATTCGCTTGAAGCCGCTGCCGTTTACAGACCTCTATGCCGTGCAGGGGCAGCCGTTCCCCCAGGCGGTGGAGCAGTATTCCGTAACGGGCGGCGTCCCGAAATATCTGGAGTTTTTTGAGCCCGGGGAAGACCTCTACCGTCAGATTCAGGAAGTTGTACTGTCCAAGAACGGATTTCTCTATGAGGAGCCGAACTTCCTGCTGAAAGACGAGGTACAGTCCGCCAACAGCTATTTCTCCATCATTCGCGCCATTGCGGATGGCAACCACAAGCTGGGTAAGATCGCCGGTGCCCTGGGTATGGAGACATCCTCGCTGACGCCCTATCTCTCCACGCTGATCGATCTGGACTTTCTGAAAAAGGCAACACCGGTCACGGAGAAGAATCCGGAGAAGTCCAGAAAGGGCCTCTACTTCATTTCAGATAATTTCATCCGCTTCTGGTTCCGCTATGTCTATCCCTACAAAGGGGAGCTGGAACTGGACAATCAGCAGATCGTTCTGGACGAGTTGGAGAAGGACTTTATTCAGAAATTCGTTGCCTTCTCCTATGAGGACGTCTGCAAGGATATCTTTGCCTCCCCTATGCCGGAACAAGGCGGTGGACTTCGTGCCCTCCCGCATCGGATCCTACTGGCCGGGTGGCATCAACGGCGATACGGAGATCGATGTGATGGCGGTGGATCACCAGAAGAAGCAGGTATTCGCTGGGGAATGCAAGTACCACAACAAGCCGGTGGATGCGACGGTCTATTATGAACTGGAGGAAAAGGTGAAAAAGTCTGCGGAGCTGCGCACGGCTTTCCCTGGGTATAAGATACTGTACGGTCTGTTTTCCAAGAGCGGCTTCACGCAGCGGATGCTTGACCAGGCCGAGGGACGGGATGATATTCTGCTGATTCAAGAAGACCACATTTTATAAATAGCCGAAGCGGCTGCACATGACTTTCCCTGCGTATTCCGGGCTGCAGCGGCGTTCAAGATCATGCTGCCTGTCCGCCGCAAAGTAGCTGACGGACACTTTTCGCGCACCGCGCCTGTCGTTCTCACTCAGGCATTTACCACGCAGCGGACAGACTGCGCAGTCTTTCTTATCTGCCTGATACTCCCAAAACACCCCGCTGGCGCTGCGGGCCAACTGTCTTAAACGCAGTTCTTTTCCAGCGGGGCAACGGTACACGTTGCGGCCTTTGCGGTGGTTTGTGGGATTTTGTCAACAGCTCCATTTCGAGACGCATTTCGACGCATAATTCGATTTGGATTTTATACAATAGATAGTGCTGAAATTAGGTAGTATTTTCCGGCCAAAACTTTCGGTTGACAGTCTTGGCAGAAAGGGCTATACTAATTACAGTGATTAGGTTACAGATGCTCGCGGGGCCTGTGACCGGGGGGAGTCCCTGCGGGGGCTCCCTTTTTGTCTATACAGAGAACTACGAGGTGATTTCAGTGCCAAAGCCGTTTATGACCTATGACCAGCAAATTCAAAAATTAAAGGACAAGCACTTGGTCATTCCAAAGGAGACGGCGGCAAAAGAAATGCTTCGTCTGAACAGCTATTTTGCGCTGATTACCGGTTATAAAAATCTGTTCAAGAATCCGACCACGAAAGACTATCGGGACGGAACGACCTTTGGTGATATTGTTGCGCTCTATGAATTTGATGCACAGCTTCGTGAATTGACCTTGCGCCATCTTCTCCATGTTGAACGGCACATTCGTTCTTCCTTGAGTTATGCATTCTGTGACAAGTATGGTGAACAGCAGTCTGCCTATCTCGATCCCAACAACTATGACCTGCATCCGCGAAACAATACATCTCAGGTCAATAAGCTCATTACCCGTTATCTGAAGCCGCTGTTGGATAAACGGACAGAGCATTTATACATTGAGCATTACAAACACCAGCATCAGAATGTGCCTTTGTGGGTTTTGATCAATGCCCTCACTTTTGGTACGATCTCAAAAATGTACCAGTATTCCACCTCCGATATTCAAGCCTCCATCAGCAAGGAATTTGAGGGGATCAATGAGGGGCAGCTCCGGCAGATACTGCAAGTGTTGACAGATTTCCGAAATGTGTGCGCCCATAATGAGCGGCTGTTTTCGTTCCGCTGTTCGCAGCATGAGATTCCCAATCTACCCTTGCACAAGAAGCTGAACATCCCGATGCAGGGCACGCAGTATCTCTATGGTAAGCGTGATTTCTTCGCGGTTTTGCTTGCGTTTCGTTATCTGCTGCCCGATAAGGAGTTTATGGAGTATAAGCGTCATTTGAGCAGACTGATCCATAAAGCAGTAACAAATAATCATCAGATCGGCGAATCTGAACTGCTTGAGCTTATGGGTTTCCCTCAAAACTGGAAAAAGGTCACGGCCTATCGCAAGGTCTGATTTCATGAAATGCGTCTCAATTCGGGACCTGTTGACAAAGTGAGAATTTACGCATAAGCATAAGGACATTGGGTAAGAAAAAAAGATGCCCACTGGCGTCATCCCATACATTTTATCATCCTTTTCAAGTTCATGGCCACGGCAGATAAGAGGCAGAGGCCTTCCGCTGCCTCTAAACCTCGTCGTAAGACGCGTGATAAATTATGACTGCGCGTCTGCGCAGCGAAGGTGCCCTCGCATTATAAATAGCAAAGCGGCTGCACACGGCTTTCCCTGCATAGTCTGCTTCTTTTGTGCGCATTAAAACGCATTAGGGAATGCACAAGGACTAACGCTTGACTTTTTGCGTATAATAGAATATGATTGTATTGTAAACAAACACAATCATAGTTGAAAGGAGTGCTTTTATGGCTACAAGTGTTATGCAGGTGCGTGTTGACGATGATCTCCGTGCTAAGGCTGCCGCCGTCTATGAGGAACTCGGCATTGACCTTCCTACCGCTATCCGAATGTTTTTGAAACGCTCTGTCGTGGTAAATGGCGTTCCCTTTTCCATGACGCTGCCCAAGCAGGAGTACAGAGCTGACCGTGCGATCCGCGCCATACAGAGTCTGAGTGAAGCCGCGCAGCAGAACGGCACGGCCGATATGTCGCTGGATGAGATCAATGCTGAAATTGCAGCGTCCCGGGCTGACCGTGCGTCAAGAAATGCTCGGAACGGAGCGTAACCATGAAATACTATGTTGTACTTGATACGAATGTAGTTGTTTCTGCTCTGTTGAACCTTTCCTCCATTCCCGGTCTTATTCTGCAAGAAGCTCTTGCGGGGCGTGTAATTCCTCTGCTGCATGAGGATATTTTGGACGAATACAACGATGTTCTGCACCGCTCCAAATTTAAGTTTGACCGTCGGGGCATTGAAATTGCGCTGACAGGTTTAATTAAGCGAGGAATCTTCTTAGATGCCGCCACGATTGAGGACTATGTTCCTGACCCCGACGACGCAATTTTCTATGAGGTGGTTATGGAAGCAAGAGAAACTACCGACGCTTATCTTGTAACCGGCAACATCAAGCATTTCCCGGTCAAGCCCTATGTGGTGACGCCCAAAGAGATGCTGGAAATCCTGAACGAAAATGAACACTGATTAGATTATTTCATCGTGGCATTGTTAGAGAGGCACCTCAGAGATGAGGTGTCTCTTGCTATATTTGTCAGCAGTTTCAGCCAATGATCCAGAACGGCCCGCCGGCGCCGGCACGTCTGCTGGCCTCGTTCAGAATGATGGACAAGTCCCAGACTTTTTGACTGCGCCGATAACTGGCGGGATCAGCCACGAGGATCTTTTCATCCTGGACACCCCGCAGCACGATAAAATGTCCGGACTTCGTAAAATGCTCTTTGGTCATTAGGGCCACGACCAGTTTTCCGTCTGCCAGGGCATCCAAAATGCGCTGCGGCTCCGAGGCGGTACACCCTTCAACGGAAAGTCCCCACGCCTGCGCCGCACCGGGGATCAGGGTATGGTAGGAACCGCTTTTGCTGCACCAATAACCGTGCTCATATGCCCACCGCGCCATTTGAGCCGGGTCAACCGTCTCACCGGTCAGCGAGGAGACTACAATAGCCATGGAAGTTGGCCCGCAGCCATACCCCCCGATATGGTCGGTGCCATAAGGCTGGTTGGCATAGCGTTCATCCAGCTGGTTGAAGTAGATGACATCTGTTGCGCCATCGGTAAAGCGCACATCGCCAAGAGCTGTAATGGTGTTGGTGGAGGGAGCGTATTGGAACAGACCGTCACCAAGAAACAGGCTGAGATTTTCCGCATAATTTTCTGCCAGTCTTTTCTGTTCGTCAGTCAGCGCAAAGATGGTGTCCGCAAAATAGGCTTCACCATTATAGCGGATCGTGTAGATGTACCATGTCTCCGCCGTATCTTCCTCGCCGTCCTCCTCCGCAGGGACAGTACGCACCTCCATCGTTCGGCTGAAGCTGTAAAGGTGCGTGAGGCCCGCACGCAGGATCTGCTCCATGTCGGCGAGGGAGATGGCGGCAAAGTCCAGATTTTTCGCCGCACAGTATTGAGAGATAAACAGGTTGGCATTGCTGATGAGATCCCCCTCATAGGGATTGACTACTTCATAGTGATCCCCGCCTGTTCCGGCGAAATCGTTGGCGATGCGCTCCCGCACATTCTCAATGCCCTCTCCGAGAATCTGATTGATTGCAAAGGCAGCCTGATTCATATTTTCCGTAATGGCCGCGTTGTCATTGAGGATCGGCTGCTCGGCTGCTCCGGACGCTCCGCTGTCCGTCAGGCTTCCAAAGATAATCCCCGGCAGGAGCAAAATAAAAAGCAGCGGCAGCGCCAATAACACCAGTGCGGCCGCCGCTATTTTCCCGATATGCTTTCGTGCGGACAATGCCGCTCCTATGGCAGCTCCATAGGGCCCGCCTGCCGCAGCGCCCTTTGCCGCGGCGGAAATGGCCTTGCCGGTCCGCACTGCCTTCATGGTATTGGATGCAACAGAAGCTGCCTCATCCAGTCTGGTATGGTTATGTTCGCTCATGGTCGTATCCTTTCCAGTCTAAAGGTGGCGCCTGCATCGCTTGCGACAGACCGCTTTTTGCGAGGCAGATCGGGGCTTTCAAAAATCCACACTTCTCAATCCGAACAGTCTGTGGTAGAATACCCCTCGTGTGCGATAGGAGGGGAAGAATATTGTTTTATACGCAGGAAGAATCCGCTGTTTTAGGCGGCTTTCTCAGCAGTTACTTGAATCGTGACTCTGCATCAGACCATGTCCGAGATTCGTTCGCACGGTTTCAAGTCGGATTGGAACGGGGCTGTTTGCAAAAATCGGAGCTGCAATGGGCCGAACAAATGCTGCTTGCCCTAAAGCCGCTCTGGTGGGAAGAGTGGGAAGATCACCGTGCCTTGATGAGTGCGCTGCTCAAGACACAGGCACTTCTGCGCGCCGATGAATGAGGTTTCCCGCAGACATGAAAAAAAGCCCCTGCTGCACGCAGGAGCCAGCATATAAGAATGACCCTTGACTGCTTTCGCGTTCCGCAGTCAAGGGTCATTCTATGTAAGTCTTGGGCTCTACCATCACTGGTTACCTCCGATTTCTACAGATTTGAGGGTTACTGGTACATCGGACTCACCTTTCTTTCTGTGTTTATAAAATAGCAGATTTTCTATTGGTTTACAATCTGCAAATTGTACGAAATGGCCATAACCCAAACTGTGCATCCATCTGATTTTAGATGGATTGCCGTTAATTTGATTGACGATGCAGGATACGGTACAGTATAATAATAGTGTTGTGGAGGTTCAAACAGCCGCAGCCAGGCAGGAAGGCCTATGCAGCCGGTTGCCAATTATGACTTTCCAATGCCAAAAGATATGCGTATGTTTTTGGTGCGGCGCTGCAAAGCGCCGCCATTTTTTTGCTGTTATCACGGTAAGTGAGCCAGTACACGAAGCAGTCCGCAAAATACTCCCGCTCATTGGTAAGCGCATACGGACGGAGCAGGGCTGCTGCCGTTCCGGATTCCTCCTGATAAAAGCCTTCCGTCTGAGACGAGAAGCCCGTCAGCTCATCGAGAAAGTGGCCAAACTCGTGGGCGGTGGCCCCTGCCGAGGATACAGTGAGTTGGCGGCTTCCGTAATTGGTTGCCCCAATACAGCTCATATTCCGCTCTTCACTCAATCTTGCGAGGTATTCATAGTCAATGGTGTACTGCCACCCTCTTTCCGCAAATGCCTGACGGATCGGCTCCGGGATCTTTTGAAGTTCCAGCAGGTAGCTGTTCAGATGGACGCCCTCTTTATTGTTCAGAGGGATTGTCTCCAGAATGGACGGCGGCGCAACGGTAAATTCCCCGGTCAAAAGAGCATAGAGAAGATCCGCAGCCTCGCCCCGTGTGATGATGTCCGTCCCTGCACAGGTGTCTTCGCATAAGCCAAAGCTCACAGCAGCGTGGAAAGCATTGTCCTGCGAAGACAGGGTTTCCCCCTCCGGGTAGAGTTGAGAACTGTAAAGGGCAATGTCAAAGGCAGTAAAGCCGCTTTCATAGATGGCATAGCGGCACAGGCGGGAGTCCGGCGCCGCCATAGCCGGCAGATTCAGCCATCCATCCGCATAGCCCTGATTGATACAGGCATCACCGCCATAGCCGGCAGGATCCGAAAGGGCGTCTCCTTTATCAAAGGCCCGGCAGAGCATCGTTGCCCATTGGCGCACCGTAATCGGCGTGTCCGGTGCATACCGACCCTTTCCCGTACCGTAAGTAATGCCCTGCCCAGCAAGGTAAGTGACGCTTTCATAAAACGGAGATGCCTCCGGCACATCAGAAAAGCCGTCAGAGGCGGCAAAGGCGGAAACGGACAGCAGCGCGCTGATGATCAGCGTCAAAAGGACGGCAGCAAATCCTTTTTTGTGTTTCATAGTTCAACTCCTCACATTAGAATTGGGAAAGCGCCCCGGATAGGGCGCTTTCCCTGAAAAGGATTGGATTTAGTAGCCAGTCTTGGGGAGTGTAGGTGTATTCCAGAGCCGCCGGATGATCGTCACCCAGCTTGCCGTTGCGGTCTGCCATGTGCCCTGATATTTGCCGCCCACATCGGCTCGGTTGACCATCTGATAGCCATTGACCGCGTTTCCATTCACCATCACGCTCAGCGTGGGGTTGACAACGCTTTGGAAGCCGACAGGAACCTTGCCGAAGTCAAAATAGATGTCGGTCACCACTTCGCCGGCCTGCATGGGAATGGCGTTGAGGCTGAAGCTGTAGTTATTGCCGGTAAGCAGGTTGCTCGCCAGCACCTGATAGCTCGCGTTGTAATTGGTTTTGTAAAGGATCCGGTAGTTGAGCCGCGCGCTGTAGGTGCCGGTGGTCAGCGTCGTGGGGCGAGCCACATCATAGGGAATTTTATCGTGCCAGAAGAAGGACTCCAACGGCACGTTGGAGGTGTTGGCCACCGTCAGATCGTAGCGCATGGACTGACCCGCCATGACCTGCGCGTTGCCGCGCTTGGTGATGGTAACGCCGAGACTGGCAGGCTTATCATAGGCAGAGAGCTTGATGATCTGACCGGGATATTCCAGCGTCACATCATGCACGGTAGGGTCGAGCTGCCAATAGGCGGGCGCTGTGACCTCTCGGATCTGATAGCGGGTCAGAGGCAGCGGCTTGCTGGCCGCAACACCCCGGGCATCCGTTGTGATGTAGTCCACCACCTTGCCGCTGCGGGCATTGACGATCTCGTAGACGGCACCCTTGAGGGGTGTTCCGGGCGCGGTGCCGGTGACCTCGTTGTACTCAGCGGCGTACTTATAAATCTGGATCTGGCCCGTGACAGCGGTATTTTCCCACTCGATCTCCACGGTCTTGCCCGGAGAGACATAGACGGTCTTATACTGCTTATCCAGCGTGTAGCCGGGGGCGGCTTCCAGCTCTCTCAGATAAAAGCGGCCGCTCAGTCCGCCGGGGATCTCGTCAATGTAGATGTAGCCCTCATCGTCCGAGGTGTACTCGCCGATGGGCTTCTTGTTCGCATCATAGAGGACAAACTTTACGCCATAGATCCCCCTCTCCCGTGGCGCTGTCAATTTTGTGGATGACGATGCCGCTGAGCTTTTTGTTGGTCACCTGCAGCGTCACATGCTTGCCGTCTTTGATCTCAAAATAGTGGGGCGTATCATCCAGTCGGAACGATTTGTTCGATGTGACCTCTTTTGCATAGTAACTGCCATCCTTCAGAGGCACGAACACACGGCCATTTTTGTCCGTCGTAACGGTATCGACCAGGGCATCGTCCACCTTGCGGATCTCAAAGGTCGTATTGGGGATGCGCTCACTGTGGTTATCCTCGTTGACCTTGATAATCTCCACGCCGCCAATAGGCGTGTTGTAAAAATAAAGCGTCTGCGTGTCGTTGGGATTGACCGCGACAGTCTGCGTGCGGCTGTTCTCGTCAATGGTGTAACCGGGGATCGTTTCAATCTCTGCGACCACCACGGTGCCGGAAATACCGGAAATGGTGATTTTACCCGCCTTATCCGTCCGGTACAGGCCGGTGGAGGACAGCGTGCCGCCCTCGGCATCTACATACGAGCCATCTGCGTAGGTGATCTTAAACTCGACACCTTCCAGCGGCTCCTTTGTAACGGAGTCCTGCTTTACGATGATGAGATTGCCCTTCGGCTGATTGCGGAACTCCACCGTGACAACTTCATTGGACTTGACCTTAACCGTCTGCGGGGTATCATCGAGAATGTACCCCGCCTTCGCGCGGGTTTCCTTGACCACGAGTGTTGTGCCGGGGGCGATGTCGGTAAGTGTGAATGTGCCTGCGCTGTCCGTCACGAACTTGCCGTTGGCATTGCCGATCAGGTTGCCGTCCGAATCTGTGACAAAGAACTCCACGTCGGAGATGGGAGCGTTCGTTACGGCGTCCACCTTTTTCACCAAAACGCCGCCCCTGGGCTGGTTGCGGAATTCCAGCGTCATGACGGCATTGCGCTTGATTTTGATGCTCTGCGGGGTATCATCCAGGATGTACCCTTCCTTGGCCCGCACCTCTTTTGCGATGACCGTCATGCCAGGCGTCAGGCCGTCAATGCGGATGGTGCCCGCGCTATCGGTCACATACTTTCCGTTGGCGTTGCCGATCACGCTGCCATCCGAATCGGTGATGAAGAACTCCACATCGGAAATGGGGGCGCCGGTCACGGCGTCCTTTTTCACGACAAGCAGCGAGCCCATCTTATCGTTGCCGAAGGTCACGGTAATCACGTCCTGATCCTTACCGGAGAGATAGACCGTTTCCGTGGCGTCGGTGATCACATACCCGTCCGGCGCGGAGATCTCTTCGCAGACATAAGTGCCTGCCTTGAGGCCGGTTGCAACGATGGTGCCATTGCTGGATGTTTTGTACTCGCCAACCACAGTGCCGCCTGTACCGGAGGTGCCGCCGAGGTAGCGGATGCGGAACCACGCGCCCTCCAGCGGCTGACCGCTCTCGCTGTCCACCTTGCGGATGATGATGGCGGAAAGAGGCGTGTTCTCAAAGGTCAACACCTTGCTCTCGCCGCCGGAGATGAAGCATTCCTGCGTGGCAGGCTCCTTGATGGCGTACCCGGACGCCGGTTCCAATTCCGTTACCTTGTACCAGCCATCCTTGATCTCAGGAAGAATGATTTTTCCGCTTGCGTCAGAAAAGTAAGTGCCGAGGTCGTTGAGCTCGCCGGTGTCGGTGTGGTTGCTGCCATACCAGATCTGGAACTTGGCACCCTTGACGGGATCACCGGTGACGCTATCCAACTTGCGGATCTCCAGACTGGGCTTGAGGGCGTTGAAGAAGGTGACGGTAGAGGTCTCGCCGGCTTTCAGCGCTACCTCCTGCGGGATGGGGCAGAGAATGACATGACTGGGAACATTGATCTCCGTGACCTTGTAGCTACCCACGGGGATGGAAGCAAGGAAAATGCGGCCATGGTTATCGGTCGTGGCGCTGGTGGAAAAGCTGCCGTCGATCTGCTCGATGCGGTAGGTCACGCCCTCGATAGGCTCTCCGTTGGCGATGTTTTTCTTGATGATCTCAAGACCCGGCTTTTCGTAGTCCACAAAGGTGACTTCGCTGGTCTTGCCGGGGCGGAGCGCCACGGTCTGCTCGGTATTGGTTACGATGTACGGCTCGGGAACGGATTCCTCACGCACAACATAGACACCGGCAGGAATGGCCGAGAGCGTTGCGGAACCGTCCGTGCCAGTCGTGACGGAGGTTGAATAACTTCCGGTAACGGACTTAATGGAAAAGACCGTGCCAGCGATGGGCTTGCCGCTCATGGCGTCGCGCTTGATGATCTTCATATCGGGCAGCTCATAATTAGTCGCCGCAACGCTGTATTCGCGGTCACCTTCGGAAACATCTACATAAACACTTTTGGGCGTGGGATCAACACAGAAGCCGTCCGGCGCGGAGGTCTCGACAAAGCTCCAAAGGCCGGTCGCGGCGTCCTCGACATAGATCTCACCCTGCGCATTGGTGATGTCGCTGCCGACGATCTGCCCGTTGAAATAGATGCTGAAACGTGCACCGGCGAGACCGGTTGTGGTTCCACCGGCAGTTTTCTTCAGCGTGATTTTGCCCGTGCCAGCAGGCGGTGCAGGTTCTTCTCCGCCGCCTCCGGGCTTATCCTGAGTGACCAGTTTGCGGGGACCATAATAATTGAAGAATGACTGATTTTTGCGGTTACTGGAAATTGCGTACACCGCCCATTTCGCACTCTCGTCCTCCACAATGGATGCAGACTTACCCTGTGCAGTGTACTCTTCAATCTGGCGCTGGAACTCGGCGTCCTCCTGTGATTTCTGCTCCAAAAGCCAGTCGATGAGGCTCAGATACAGATCGTAGGTGTCAGCGTTGGCGTAGCCGCCCGCGTCGCCGTCTCCACCGGGCTCGCCTTTATAGCTTTGGTGATCCCACACATACGTCTGCACGGCCATAAAAAGCTGGCCAACATTGGATGCCTTGCAGTCGTTGAGGTAGGTCATCATCCATTTGACGTTCTCGACGGTCACGGCGTCCATTTCACTGAGGCCGCTGTTCGTGACAGCCGACTGCAATACGGCATCTGCGTCCGCGCCGGTACCGGACGTCCATGTAAAGGAATTCAGGTACGAAGGCGTTGCGTAATGATAGCCGAGGCCGCTATCCATGCAGTACACGAGCTTACCGTCCACAAGCGGCGGGCGGTAGCTGTATGGGGTACCGTTGGCGAGCAGGCGCGTGCTCCAATATGCCTGATTGGTGGTAATCTTGAGGCCGGAACCGCTGTGCGATGCGGCGAAAGCCGCAGTCGGCAGCAGGCTCAAGACTGTCACCAGCGTCAAAAGCAGTGACAACAAGCGATGTTTAATTGACTTCATGTCTTTCTCCTTTCCAAAAAGCGCAATAAAAAGAGCAGATCTTGACGACCTGCTCTTGCGTGAGAGTTGATGATTTATTTGTTCGCGGGGGTATCCACCCGAGTGATGGAATAGCCATCGTAGAGGAAAAGCTGGACACAGTACCAGCACGGGTCACCAGTATCATTGACACCTCTTGCCAGCCCAACGCCAATCTCAGATAGCTTTGGGTTGACCATGTTCTTGTTGTGGGTTGTCGAAGCGCTCCAATCTGCCACGGCCCGTTCGGCAAGTGTCTGGTCAGACAGCGCCCAATCTGCGATGCGATGGATATTTTCGGCCATGTAGGGACAATCCGTGACGGTATTGAATTTTCCACCATTCGGTCTTGTGTGAGAATAGACGGTATGCGCAGCCATCTCGTCGGCTCGTACCTGCGCCGCCTGCATGAGCCTGTCGTTGACGCGCAGTGCAGCAACGCCATTTTCGCGCCGCAGCGCATTGGTGCGGTCCACAATATCCTGTTTCATGTCATCCACATCATCGGCAGGCGTCGTAACCTCCGGCTGTGAAGCAGGTCCGCTGGTCTCCGCTTTCACCGGCGCGATGCCGGTGTAGGGCTTGCTGCTCTCTACCTGCACACATTTGGCATCGCCGTCCCAGTAAACCTCGAAGTCTACAGTCTTGCCGATGTCCCGAAGCCGCACATAGTTGCTGCCGTTGATGACATAGGCTTCCATCTGCACCTCCTGCCCATCGGCAAAAATACGATGGTTGCTGCGTTCAGCGAGGATTCCCGCAGCATAGGCGGAAGCTCCGCCTGTGATAATAGCGCCGATAAAAAGGCCCGTAAACATCGTGAGGATCTGCTTCTTCATGGAAAAGCCTCCTTATTTTTGATCTACTATTCCTTTACGATCATAAAGCGGCTTTTTCAACAAAAGATTTTTAAGAGGCCTGAACAGCCTGCACACACCAGCGCTGACTGGAATCTCCGGCAACGCAGGTGAAGAGCGTGATCCGGTTATCCGTGGTAGAGGACAAATAGCTCCAATCGCTGCTGCTGATTTTGGTCACAGTCTCCACCAGATAGGTACGGGTACCCATGGATGTGGTATAGGTGATCTTATCGCCCACATCGAGATCCTTGATGCTGCCGATCACATATTTGGCGCCGCGATTATGCCCGCAGACAGCCACATTGCCGTTCCAGACGCTGGTACTGGTGAAATGCCCCAGCCCCTTTTTCATGCTGGCAGTCGTTTCACCTTCCCAGAGATAGTAGTTCTTGACCCCGATGGCAGGAATGGAGATCTTTCCGACGGCACCGTTGGAAAGCAGAAAATCCTGTGTCAGCTCTGTGAAAGCGGGCGTCGCAGGAGTAGCTGTGGAGCCGCCCTGCAGAAAACCGGGAATCTCAACAGTTCCGCCGCCGGGAGAAATTCCGTAAATGCCGCTGCCGGATGCAGAGATGCTCTGAAGACCAGGCAGCATGATTTTCTCCATCACGCCGGTCTGGGTGGTGCTGAGCTGCCCGTACTCCAGCTCGGGGATCTGGTAGTCCACCACATTTTTTCCACCGTAATTGTAGCGGGAGCCGTAGACGTCCTCATAGGAAGAGGAGGGATAGTATTCCGGGGTGCCATCGGTTTCAAAGGAAAAATCGGCAGCCTGGGCGCTGACCGCCACCGCAGAAAGCATGGCAGCCAGAGTCAAAGTCAATGAGAAAATCTTCTTCATACGGGAGCCTCCTGTTCTTCTTCAGCGGGAACGGTAAATTCATGCCAGTCATTGTGCTTGCTGGCTTGGATCGTGTAAGTATAGTCACTCTGCGGGAAAGAAACGGTGAACTCGCGCCCAGCCAGGTGCCTGGCAAGGGATTTTTTCACCTCAACCGCGACGGTATCTCCCGGATTCAATGTGAGAGCGCCTGCATCGATAGCGGGAACCTCGCTGTCAGGCTCCACACGGAACTTTGCAATCAGCCGGTACTCTCGGGGCTTGCTGTCCGGAACATACACATAGACATTTTTGCGGCGGCGCAGCAGGATGAGTGCAGCGGCGGCGATGCCCGCGCAGAGCAGCACGGCAGCGATGATCAGCAGCGGAGCGGCAAGGCTGTCGTTATCCCAGATATGTGTTTTTACGGGGACGATCTCACTTCCGGTATAAACCACGGTATAGGTGATGCTGTCCACGCCTTCCGAAGTAACGGTTCCGTGATATTCCGCCGTGGTGACATAGCCAGTGGCAGCCTGATAGCTGCTGGAGGCGGAATAGGTGGCGACCGCCTGATACTGGGCAGGAACCAGCGCCTCGCCGACGAGCGCCGTGCCGGTGACCTGCCATTCCACATTGGCAAGGGAGAGGGTTTTTCCGTTTTTGACGGTCGTGGCCGGCACATAAGACATGTCGTTGCGATCCAGATTGCCGATTACCTTCGTCTCGGTGGTTTTGCTGTATTTGGTGGTGTAGCCGGATGCCTCTGTGGAAAGCGTGGTATGATCCAGTGCCAACTCGCCGGAGAAGCCGCCTTTTTCATAGGGCATACTGGGCGAAAGCTCTGCGAGTATCTGCGCAAGGTCATTTTTGGCGGTATTGACTGTGACGGTTTCCGTTACAGTTTTGCTTTCCAGATACGGGTGTTCCACCTTTGTGGTATAGGCCCAGGTATAAAGATAGCCGTCGTAGGAAAAGTCCTCTTCCTTCAGCTCATCTGGGTCAACCTCCGGGGAAAGCGTGTAGGTTTTTACAAGCCGCTGCTGGCCGTTCAGGTTTTCCGCTACCAATGAATCGGGAACCTGAGCGGCAAAGGCGCTGACCGTCAGCGACATGGCAAGCAGCAGGCAAAGGGCCAGCTTTGATAAGCTCTTCATGGTGGCCTCTCCTTTTTTTACAAATTCTGTTTGATGATTCTGGTGATGATGCCGACGGCGATGCCGCGTTCCTCATCCAGACGGGTAACGGCAAAGCTGACGTCGTCTTTCTTTCCAGGCATTCGCCGGTCATAGCAGGTGTGGGCAACCGCGTTGACACCGTTGTTGAGCCGGATGAACACAACGCCGTGGCGCACATCGGTCACTCTGCCGGCGTATTTGCCCTGCAGGACGCATTTATCCAGATTGCTCTGGTTGGCGGCGGACGAAACGCTGCGGATATCTGCTGTGATGGAAATATGGTTGATGTCGTCGCGGTCAATGGTGAGCACACGGACAAGAACACGGTCGCCGACGCTGTAATACTCGCGGGCGTCACCGAACCATGCGGCAGACAGATCACGGGCGAAAATCGTACACTCCACGCCGAACACTTCCACACGCAGGACTTTTTCCGCAACGCCAATGACGCGCGCCTGTACGACGCGCCCCTCATAAATCATGGGGATGCCATCTTCATTGGCGTCCAGATAGAAGGTCTGACGCTTACGGAGCATGGCGGCCTTGCGGCTTGCCACAACGCTGCGGGCGGTGTTATCCAGACCCCGGACGATGAAATCGATCTCCGCGGTGAGCATGGTCGCAAGGATACTGTTCATCCGCTCCATAAACGGCTTGTATTTCGCCCCATACGGAACGGACCCGGAATAGAGCATCATTTCTTTCAGCGGGATCGCAATGCGATAACCCTTGTAGTCAACGACAACGATCGTGCGGCCGGAAGGGGTCTGCTCCACGCCGTCCAACGTTCCGGTCAAAATACGACCGGCAATATGCGAGGTCTTGATCTCATGCCAGATGACCTCACGGCGTTCTTCTTCCGTTTCGATACGGTCTTTTGCATCAACGGTCAGAATGTAGGAGTCACGGCGCCCGGCAGGTGCGGGAGGTGCAGTAGGCTGCGGAGCAGCTTCACCATCTGCGGATTCCGTTTCATCTTCAGCGGGCGGAGCATTTTCCGCATTTCCTTCCAGTAAAAGCGCAACCAGAGCATTTTCGCCGCTGCTGTCAAGGGGTGCCGGAGTGCTGCTGTTCAGCTCCTGCAAAATGCTGTCGTACTCCGGGTCCTCCGCTGCTTCATCGGAAACAGGGACAGTATCTGCGGCATCGGCGGTGTTTTCGGCATCCGGTTCGTTTTCTCCGACATCTGCTGTGCCGCTCACATCGCCGGAGCCGAGATCAACTTCCGAGAGTTCTGCCAGCGAAGTTTCCGTGTTGTCGCTGCCGGCGGCCTCCACCTGCTGCTCAGAAAGTTCTTTGGCGGATTCGGTTTCCATGAACTCTGAGGAGAAATCATCAGGGGGCGGGATCGTTTTTTTCTTGGGCATTAAGTATCCTCCTTTTTCTTCATAATGGATTCTTTGGTTACGGCAACGACTTTTTCAGCCGACGCAGGCTTTTTCTTTTGCGCCGGCTTCTTATCCGCTGCCTGAGATGGCGGCGCCGATGGAGTTTGCTTTTCCTGCGGCTGATTTGCCCGCCATGCAGGGACATGGGAGGCGGCCTTGCTCGGCCGCAGCTTCTTTGCCTCGGGATGTTTGGAATAGTCGTACTTATCCACCTCCAGTACATTCTTGCCCCGAATGAGGATCAGGGCTTTATCAATATCCATACGCAGCACCTCGTCCATGGTCATCAGCTTGCGCCGGCCGACACCGCTGGTTTCCCGGTATTCAGGCGTGTAGTTGGATACGCGCCATGTTCCGAGCTGTTTGGCTTTACTGGTGACAGAGATACTGGCCTCGCCGGTCCGGTCAGAAATAAATTCCGCCGTCAGAGCATCTGTGCAGCCAAGAAAAAGCTGCACATCGCAGTTGCCCAGAATTTCCTGCCACTGGTTGTAGGGATAGCGGTTCTGTAGACCTGCTAAGTTCTGGAACACACATGACATGGACAGGTTTCTGGAACGAATGACCGAAATTTTCTCGATAGATCTGGGATCACTCCACAGGCACACAGCTCTTCACCAAGTACATGAACAGGAACCGGAAGCTCCCCGCCGGGACAATGTTCGTCCGCATAGCGAACCAAGGCGGATAAACACAAAGGAAAGAAACAGCGAGGAGAGGAAATCAAAGGTGCTGTCCTGATCGCTGGTAATGCAGTAATACGCGCATGGCTGCTTTCCCGGAAGTTCCAGATCAATCTCGTTGTAGGATGTGATGTTGCGAATATCCCGGTTTTGGAAAACCTGCAGTCTGGAGCCGAGCCCGATGATAACGCCGCCGCGCACACCCTCTGACGCCTGCTTGAAAATGCTGTATGGCGCTTTGGCAGGATGCGTGAGGGGAAGAACATCAAAAAGCGCGTTCAGTTCCTGTTCAGAACTGGCGGTGAGTAATTGGTATACTTCACCGATGTTCTGCTTTTTCTTGGGGTAACTGATGGAAACATAGAGGACCAGAGCCTTGAGCAGATTCATTTCGGCGCTGTCCCAGAAGTGGTCGCGTTCTTCGCCGCCAGTATTCTTAATGATGACATCGCAAAAGAGCTGTGCCATCAATTCCTGACTGCCGACCTCCGCAAGACAATTCCATGAATCAGAGGCTGACGGTGTGACCAGATTGAACACACGGACGGTGTACCCTGATCCCGCAGATACTCACTGGTTTTTTCGTAAAGTTCGGATTTGGGGTCACAGATGATAAGGCTGGATTTCCGGGCGGCAGCTTGGAGAATCATGTTGACGCAAAAGGCTCTTGTCTTCTTGGAGCCGCTGGCGCCGTAAACCGCAAGATTCCCGTTAAATCGAGTCTTTGGAGGAATACAAATGACCTGATGATCCAGCTCTCCGAGAATCGTGCCGGAATGCTTGCGAATGTCTGGCACAAGGTCAAGTACCTCGGTCAGCTCCTTGCGGGACATAAAGCCTGCGGTGCCGTAGGTTCCCTTGTTGGAATAGACAAGGTTGCGCCGCCGGTCGTATTCGCCGCCTTCGCTGTATGATATTTCTTCGTGGTAATGACCTCCTACATGGAAAGCGGATTTGAGATGAATGTGCCGACCATCGTGATAAACAGCCGAAGACACCATGCGTTCATCAGCAGCAGGAATATCTGCCCGCCGAACATCCGGCACCAGCTCTTAAAAATATTTGCGGTGGATTGCGATGCGCCCATGGCAAAGGCTACCGGTGCGGTATAGACCAGGACGCCCAGCAGTACATACCGTTCTGCCGCTTCAAACAGCAGCTTAATGTAGTTCCACGCAAGAATCAGTGTCAGAATCAGAACGATCAGCGCAACGCCGCCGTTGGCACAGACGCCGATGATGGTCAGCAGAACAGAAGTGAAGCTGGCAAAGTCCAAAGAAGGAAGCTCTGAGGACAGTATCCACGCATAAGGCGTTCCGCCTATCGTCAGCGCAATGTTTACGATTTCATCTGCATAGTACGCAAGCACAATGAACAGAATCGCCTTGGCGGTCAGCTTGACCGGATCCTCTGCGTCCACGCCCAAGCCCAGTCCATAGTTCTTGAACAGATTCCAGACCCAGCCCAACAGGATCAGCCCGATGGCAAGTGCCACCAGAAGGCTATACATGGTTTCCGCTGCGGGAAAATATCGCAGAAATGTGTTCATGTCACAGCCCAATGCCCCCAAAACAGAGGTGTTGATCATATCCAGACCGTACATGATCTGCTCCGCGATCCACTCTACAATGCCATCTAAAATGCCCATGATTTACGAGGCGGTCCACTGCCCGCCGCTGAAGAAGGGCGTAACATAACTCATAATGAAGCCGAGACCGTTCAAAACAGCCCATGTGATGATGATTCGCTTGAGCCAAGCCCGGCTTTCATCGACGGTTCGGCCGCTGCGGGAGAAATTCATCATCAGCAGTGCGACTGCGGCCGTAACGATAGCTGCAATCGTGGAGATGCCGAGGATCTGCGTATAGACATCCCGCATGATCTCATTGGCCTTCTCCCACACGGTTGCGGCAGAGGCCGGCTGACAGAGAGAAGCGGATAGCGTGGCGGTCAGAAACGCCGCATACAGCCAACGGCCGATATTGCCACGTGGCTTTTTCCCGATACGGGGAGACGGATACTTGTGCTTCAAAAGCATTACCTCCTTGTGCTGCCCAAAAGCAGGAAACAGCACCCAGCGAAAGCCGGATGCTGTTTCATTGACCGCAGAAGGGCATAAAAAAAGACGCACATCAAAAATGGCGTCCTCCTGCGGCTGCTTTTGGTTTGTTTATAGTTTTGAGCATACTTAGTTTAACATACGGCGATTTTGCGTTCAATAGCAAAACCCTTCCAATTTCCTCCCAATTCTCTTTCAAAATACTCTCACACATCTGGCGGGAAAAAGCAGTCCAGCGTTTTCAAAGTGTCCTGCGCGGAAAATCCCCAAAGGACAGAGCTTAACGCTTCCACGGCAGCTTTGCGCAGGCGGTAGTAGGTGCTGAAGCTAATGTCCCTGATATGCGGGTGGAGCGCTTCAATGATCTCCTCCACATTTTTCAGCTTCTGTGGGGATAAAAATGAGTAATACAAAATCCAGTAGTACACCTCTCCGCTCTGGTGGTGCGTGCGGAGAAGGTTGACGGAATTTTCAAGCAAGGTCAGCATTTTGTAGCTGCGCTCAATGCACCTGGCATGATTTTCTATGTCCGTGCCGCCGAGATCCGCGCCTGCCATATAGATGGACTCCAAAAAATCTTCAATGCTGCAATCATAATCAATGCGAAACTGATTTTTGACCTGTCGGATAGACAGTTCCAGACTCCATGTTACATCTCGATATTTTTTGAGCAGTCTCCATGTGTCGTGATAGCGGGCATCCTCTTCCGGCCGTTTTTCATACATCTTTCCTGACATTGTCGCACGCTCCTTCCGCTTCAGCATTTGGGATGATCGTCATTTCAAACCGATACAACGGACTGCCGGCGCCGCAGCAGATCGCAAGTCCCGCTGAGATAGTGCCTTTCTCTATTCCTACCGTGCAGTCGTCGGATAATGGATATAACATATATTTGGATTTTGGGCATGAAAGGCAGGAAATGCCTTGCGCTTCAAGGGTTCGCAGCACTTTCCGAACGAAGTACAGCATGTGAGGTTTTGAAACGCTGGGAAGCTCTTTTGAAACGCAGATCTGCTCATCAGAAATTGAGCCGGACTCTGGCGAAATGGTATCCGGTACAGATACGCGAAGGTTCAGACACATAGCAACCTCCTCTTTGTCTATCATGACATCCGAAATTTGGAACATGGTTGAGAGATAATTCTTTAGGTAAATTACCGTTCCGCTGCGGCCTGGGAAAGTCAGCAGAGAAAGATAGTCAAAATCGGCCAGTTTTTTGAGCAGCCGCCCCACGCTGGAACGGGAGATTCCCCAGCGCGCGGATAATTCGCTGTAATTGACGAGCGGATTCCCGGTGCCGTTTCTGAAATACGCAACTGGCCCGATCTCAGAGCCGCGTACTTGCTGATCCTTATAAATCGCAGAGATCCAAAGATCCAGAATGACATCCATCTCAGATGCGCGTCCCGCGGAGATCAACTCCGTTGCCGTTGAAACAGGAATGAAGAAGAAACCGGAGTCTTTTTGGCATGGGCAGTTATAATCGAGCGCGGTGTTATTGCGCCGCCAGTCCGTAATAGAGAACTTTACGATATGCCCGCGGCCGAGGCGGGTAAATGTAATGAGCTGCCGATCCTGCAAGGATTTTAGGATTGCAAATGCCTGATAGTGAAAGCGCACACGGAACCATTCTGTGACGTCGGCGATGGAGCAAACCCATTCTCCTGGATAGACAGTGTATGAGATCCTGTCTATGCGCCGATAAGAGGTTCTGAAGTTGGCATAGGAGCAAAGAACGACATAATAAAAAAGACCGGAGCATCCGCCTGTGCGAATGCTCCGGTCTGCAATCAGAGTTTGCATAAATTCTCGATAAATTCGGCATCGTGGATAATCTACAATCTGCCTGAGTTCAAGCTGATAGTCTGCCATGGGTGGCCTCCTGTCTGTTTTTTGTTGGCGGAATATGTTGATAGATAGGGGAATTTGTGTAGTATAGCCTTATCAAAGGTTAAGAATGTATTGTGTTAATTGAACATCATCAGGGGCCATCGCCGCGCCCATGTTGTTTGCGTCGGCGACGCCCTTGTCGACGATTTTCCCGGTTGTCACGTGTGTGATATAGGGCCCCTCGCCCTCGCACGCGAGGAGGCAGCAACCGCTGCCTGTGGCCGTCCACTGCGCGGTCGGCGTGCGCTGCGAGCCGTAGGGCACCGGCATGCGGTACTGCCGCTCGGCGGTGCAGAAGTGCGAGGAGGTCAGCGCCGCGGCGCAAGAGGCATACCCGCCGTCGAGCATCAATGCGGCGAGCGACAGGCTCTCGCCCATCGTGGAGCACGCACCGTAGAGTCCATAGAATGGGATGCGGCTCTCTCGCAGAGCGAACGACGAGCCGACGCACTGGTTCAAAAGATCACCCGCGAAGATGAGGTCAAGGTCACTCACCTTGAGCCCCACCTTTTCCAGCGCGCGGGAGAGCGCGTGGCGCTGCATGGTACTCTCACCCTTTTCCCAGGTCTTCTCGCCGAAGAAGTGATCCTCGCTCAATTCGTCAAAGTATTCGCGCAGCGGGCCTTCACCCTCGAACCGCCCGCCGACGGCGGCGAACGAGAGGACGGAGGGACATGTGCGCAGGCGGCGCGTCTGCGCGCCGACGGTTTTTTGCTCCATCACGCTCTTCCTTTCCGATGGATTTAGGGGAATCCCTCAAAAGTGGCATTAGTTTCTGCCGTTTTTCCAAGAATATGAGTACTTGACGCATATTGCGCAAGATGTTATGATGAAAATACATTGATATAGGAGGATTTTTCCGTGAAGCATGTGATTTCTACGACCACTGCCCCCGGCGCCGTCGGCCCCTACTCCCAGGCGATCGAAGCAAACGGTTTTGTATTTGTCTCCGGCCAGCTTCCGCTGGACCCGGCGACCGGCGCATTTGTTCCCGGCGGCACGTCCGAGCAGGCGGAGCAGAGCATCAAGAATCTGCTCGCAGTGCTCGAGGCGGCTGGCTGCAAGGCTGAGGACGTTGTCAAGACGACCGTGTTTATGATCGATATCGGCGATTTCGGCGTTGTCAACGAGGTGTACGGCAAGTATTTCTCCGGCGAGTGCCCCGCGCGCTGTGCGATGCAGGCGGCCGCCCTGCCCAAGGGCGCGCTGGTCGAGATCGAGGCCATCGCGGTCAAGCCGTAAAGCGCGAAAACCAAAAAGAAAAGGGAGAAACAGCGTGTTTCTCCCTTTCTTTTTGTGCACGGACGCGGTATAATATTCAAATTACCATATGATATTTTACTTTCCGGGAGGAAATGGAATGAAAGAAGAAATGCGTACCATCGGCTATCTCTGCCCCGCGTGCCACAAGCGCGTCATCCAGCAGAGAAGCGTGTTTGCCCTGAGCGCCTCGGGTGCGGTCGTGAGCTGTGAGTGCGGCGAGTCAAGCCTGACCATCGAGGCGGAGGAGAACAAATTCCGCCTGAGTGTGCCGTGCGGCGTGTGCGGTGAGGAGCATCTGGCGGAGTGCAGCGCCGACAAGCTCCTGCACGGGCGCGGCATCGGCCTTGCCTGCCCCGATACGAAAATGCTCTGCTGCTTTATCGGCGAGGACTACGCCGTCGAGCACGAGATGGAGCAGCTCTCGCTCGCGGCGGCCAAGGAGCGCGAGCAGGGCGACGACCCCGCCGCCTTTGCCGACAGCGTCATCATGTACGAGATCCTCTCCGAGCTCAAGGAGATCGCCGCGCGCAAGGACGGTATCACCTGCTCCTGCGGCAGCAAAAGCTACGGCATGGAGATCCACAGCACCTACGTCGATCTTGTGTGCAAAAGCTGCGGCGCGAAGCTGCGCATCCCTGCGGCAACGGATGAAGACCTTGACCGCCTCTGCTGCCGCATGAAATTACAGATCAAAAGCGAGTGAGGGAAGACTATGATCGGTTTTCTTGCGAGTCGGTTCATCAAAGACTATCAGAACACGTCTGATGCCGCAGTGCGGCGCGCTTACGGTGTGCTTTGCGGCGCGGTGGGCATTGCCATCAACCTGCTGCTTTTCGCGCTCAAGCTGTTTGCCGGCACGCTTGCGGGCTCTGTCGCCGTCACGGCGGACGCTTTCAACAACCTGTCCGACGCGGGCGCGTCCATCGTGACGCTGCTGGGCTTTCGTTTGGCCGGGCAGAAGCCCGACCCCGAGCATCCGTTCGGCCACGGGCGGCTGGAGTATATCTCGGGCCTCATCGTCTCGATCGTCATTTTGCTGATGGGCTTTGAGCTGCTGCGCGATGCCGTGGGCGCGATCCTGCATCCCGAGGCTGTGGAGTGCAGCGTGCTGACGGTGGCGATCCTGCTTGTCTCCATCTGCGCCAAGTTCTACATGTACTGCTACAACCGCGGCGTGGGGAAGAAGATCAGCGCCGCCGCCATGCAGGCAACCGCGGCGGACAGCCTGTCCGACTGCGCGGCGACCGCGGCGGTGCTGCTTGCGACACTCGCGGGCTATTTCCTGCACTGGCAGATCGACGGCTGGTGCGGCTTGGTCGTGTCGCTGCTCATCTTGTGGGCGGGCGTACAGGCGGCAAGGGATACGCTCTCGCCGCTGCTCGGCCAGCCGCCGTCCGAAGAGTTCGTGCAGGAGATCCGCGATATTGTGATGGCGAATAAGGCCGTGTGTGGCATCCACGACCTTGTGGTGCACGATTACGGCCCCGGCCGCGTGATGATCTCGCTGCATGCCGAGGTGCCCGCGCACGGCGATATTCTCACCCTGCACGACGAGATCGACAACGTGGAAAAGCAGCTGCACGACAAGCTTGGCTGTGAGGCGGTCATCCACATGGACCCCATCGTGACGAACGATGAAGCGGTGAATGTCACGCACCAGAGGATCGCAGCACTGGTGCGCGGCATCGACGAGAACATCTCCATCCACGATTTCCGCATGGTCACGGGGCCGACGCACACGAATGTGATCTTCGACGCCGTTGTTCCCTACGGCTGCAAAATGAGCGACAGGGAAGCGGAGGAGAAGATCAAGGCGGTACACGAGCTTGATCCGAGCTATTTCGCTGTGGTGCAGATTGACAAGAGCTATGTGAGATAAGCGCACGAGCGCAAAAGGAGAACCGATGACGGAAGAAATCAAAAAGCTGAAGGAACTCATTGACGGAACGGACAATATCGTCTTTTTCGGCGGGGCAGGTGTTTCGACCGAGAGCGGTATCCCGGATTTTCGCAGCGTGGATGGCCTGTATCATCAGCAGTGGGACGACCCGCCGGAGGCGATCCTGAGTCACACGTATTATGAGCGCTATCCCGAGAAGTTTTTCGCCTTTTACCGCGCGAAGCTCCTCTGCGAAGGCGCAAAGCCCAACGCCGCGCACTTAAAGCTCGCCGAGTGGGAAAAGGAAGGGAAACTCAAGGCCGTTATCACGCAGAATATCGACGGGCTGCATCAGGCGGCGGGCAGCAAGAATGTCCTCGAGCTGCACGGAAGCACCTTGCGCAACTACTGCGAGAAGTGCGGCAAGTTCTACGACGTGTCCTACATCAAGCATTCGCAGGGCGTGCCGCGCTGCACCTGCGGCGGGCGCATCAAGCCCGACGTGGTGCTCTACGAAGAGGGACTGGACGAAAGACACTCTATCGCGCGGTGGAGTACATTCAGGAGGCCGACGTGCTCATCATCGCGGGCACATCGCTCGCGGTCTATCCGGCGGCGGGCCTTCGTGCGCTACTATCGCGGACACAAGCTCGTTGTCATCAACAAGACGCCACTCGACCGCGGACTTGGTGCCGACCTTGTCATCACGGGCGCGGTGGGGGAGACGCTCGCGCAGCTTTAACACGAAAAAGATGCCGGAAAAGTTTGGAAAATCTGAGCTTTTCCGCCATTTCTCTTACAGCAAATTTTTTTATTATTTCTCTCAAAAAAAGGTTGACATTTGGCCTATTTTGGGCTTATAATGGCCAAGCGGTCGTTGAGAGACAGCCGTTTGAAAGATGAACATGCGGGTGTGCTGGAATTGGCAGACAGGCTAGCTTGAGGTGCTAGTGTTCGTATGGACGTGCGGGTTCAAGTCCCGCCATCCGCACCATCTTTTTAAAAATCAAATATGCGCGAGTGGTGGAATTGGCAGACTCGCTAGATTCAGGTTCTAGTGTTCATTACGGACGTGCGGGTTCAAGTCCCGCCTCGCGCACCAAAGTGTTGAAACTCAAGGGTTTTTCCCTTGAGTTTTTTCTTTTACATTAGATTCCTTGGGGTGGTAGAGAACTGGATTTTTTAGAGATCAGAAAGCAGTGTTATTTTTTGCACTTTACGAACAGCCTTCCTAACAAAAATTTCCCTCTTGTTTCGCTTGCGTCAGAATGCAGGGCCGTTTCAAAAAAACTTTTCAAATGTGAAACATTTCCGCAGCCTGAATGATATAGTAAGTGAAAGGCCTTTCAAGGAGAATCCTATGTTGACAGAAGAACAGTTTTCGTATCTTGCAAAAAAGTATATGGACATGGTGTTCCGTCTGGCGTTCCACTACACCAAAAGCCGCTCGGAATCGGACGACATCACGCAGGAGGTGCTGATTAAGCTCTACCGCACGGACAAACCGTTTGAGAGCGAGGATCACGTCAGGTACTGGCTCATCCGCGTTACGGTCAACGAGTGCAAGCGGGCGTTCCTCTCTCCGTGGAAGCGGACGGAGGCGATCGATGATTATACCGAACAGATTGCGTTCAAAACGCCGGAGCACAGCGAGCTCTTTCATGCCGTGATGGCGCTGCCGCAGAAATACCGTGTGCCGATCTTTCTGCACTATTATGAGGGCTACTCCTGCAAGGAGATCTCCCAATTCCTTGGCATTCCCAACGCGACCGTCCGCACCCGATTGCGGCGCGGGCGGGAACAGCTCAAAACCGATCTTCAGGAGGCGAACAACGATGTTTGACGAAAACCTATATCAGGAGACGATCTCCGCGCTTCACGCCTCCGAAGACACACTTTCGGAGGTAATGAACATGACGCACAAGACAAAAAGAAGAGGCCGCCTGCGCACGACGGCGGTGCTTGCGGCGGTCATCGCGATCCTGTGCTGCATGGCGGCAGCTGCAGCGACGCTTGGACTGGATCAGCGGTTGGCGGAGTACTTTGGAGCAACGGCGGAGCAGGAAGAGCTGCTCTCGACTGCGGCGGTCCCAATGAACATTGTGAAGCGGGACAGCGGCGCGGTGATGCGCATCGAGCAGATCATCGCCGACCGCTATTGTGCGGCGGTCCTCATCGACTTTACCGCGCCGGAGGGGACAGTTCTGGATCAGGACTACTACGCATTCGATCGGAGCGTGTCCGCAACGTCCAGGGACGGAGTGAAAATGAATACCTACGGCATTGGCTGGGAGGTATTGCCAAGCAGCACGGAGGATGAGACGGGCCGCCATGCCACGATTTTGATGACGATCCATTCTCTGAAAGGAGAATTCAACTTCATCGGTGCGAAGGTGAAGTTGACGCTCGATGGCCTGTATCGGGATAACTGTTTGGAAGAACTTGTCGTTCCCGGGCGCTGGAGCTGCACATTCACTCTGCCGGAGACTGATCCGGGACGCCTGTGCACGGTGAATGAGCCGATCGAGATTGAGGGAAAGAACGCTGTTCTGACGACGCTCTATGTCTCGCCGCTCTCGCTGACCTGCGAGATCAAGCAGGGAACGGATGATCTGAAAGAAACGGTTGAGCCCATCTACAGCGACGACGGGAAGGAGAGCATCGCTCCCGAGGTGACGCTGCAAAACGGCGAAACGGTCGGCGCGGCGGACTGGTTGTTCCTTATAACGAATTATGCCGATAAGCGCGGGCGCTACTGCTTCCGGATGGATGAAATTCTTGATCCGGAAACAGTGAGCAGTGTTTCCGCCTTCGGAGAGACGTTCTCCGTCGAATGACGGGACGATAAAGCATATTTATGTAAAAAAGGGGCCTCTGCATCAAAGCAGAGGCCCCTTTTCCTGTTTTCACCGCAGCGCGTCCTTCATGTTCTTCACATACGCACCGATGTGCTCGGGCACGTCCTTGCCGTACTGGGCAAGGAGCTTGACGATGGCGGAGCCGACGATCGCGCCGTCGGAGAGGTCGGCCATCTTCTTCGCCTGCTCGGGCGTGGAGATGCCAAAGCCGATGGCGCAGGGAATATCTGTGTTTTCCCGCACGAGGGAGACGATGGAGGCGAGGTCGGTCTTGATCTCGCTGCGCTCGCCCGTGACACCGAGCGACGAGACGATATAGAGGAAGCCCTCGGCCTCGCGCGCGATCATCGCGATGCGGTTCTCCGACGTCGGTGCGATGAGGGAGACGAAGTCGACGCCGTACTTGCGGCACGCGGGGAGAAATTCTTCCTTTTCCTCATACGGCACGTCCGGCAGGATGAGCCCGTCGATGCCAACATCGCGGCAGTTGGACAAAAAGCGCTCTGTGCCGTAGGAAAAGACGACATTCGCATACGTCATAAAAACCATGGGGATCGTCACGCCGCGCCGCAGCTCGCGCACGAGATCAAAAATCTTGTCGGTCGTTACGCCGCTTTGCAGGGCGCGCAGGTTAGCGGCCTGAATGACGGGCCCCTCCGCCGTGGGGTCGGAGAAGGGAATGCCGAGCTCGATGAGGTCGGCACCGTTTTGCGCGGCAGCGCGGACGGCAGCCGCGGTCGTTTCAAGATCGGGGTCGCCGCAGGTCAGAAAGGCGATGAACGCCTTGCCGTGGTCAAATGCTCTTGCAAGATCACTCATGAAGATCCTCCCCTCTGTAGCGGGCGATGGCGGCGCAGTCCTTGTCGCCGCGGCCGGAGATCGTGACGACAAGAAGCTGATCGCTCCCCATCGTGGGTGCGAGCTTTCGCGCGTAGGCCGCAGAGTTTCACCTTGGTCATAAGTTACCTCTCAATTCCGCGAGCCGTCTGGCCTTGTCAGGGGCCCGCATCAGTGTTTCGCCGATCAGCACCGCGTCGGCACCGATCGAGCGGAGCGCGGCGACGTCCTGCGTGCTCTGCACGCCGGACTCGGCCACGTAGACCGCCTCCGGCGGGATGCGGTCGCGCAGCCGCGCGGCGTTGGAAAAGTCGACGGAAAAATCTTTCAGATTGCGGTTGTTGACGCCGATGATCTTCGCGCCCGCCGCGACGGCGGAGCGGATCTCGTCCGCGTCGTGCGTCTCCACGAGCGCGGAGAGACCGAGTTCGTCGCAGACGGCGAGATATTGCGCGAGCGTCTTCGTGTCCAGCAGCGCGCAGATCAGCAGCACGCAGTCCGCGCCCATCAGGCGGGACTGATAGAGCTGGTAGTCGCTGACGGTGAAGTCCTTGCGCAGCATCGGCGTTGAGACGGCGGCGCGAATTTCGCGGAAGATGTCGTCCGAGCCCAAAAACCACTTGGGTTCTGTCAGGCACGAGATGCAGTCCGCACCGGCGGTCTCGTAATCGCGCGCGATGTCGAGATAGGGAAAGTCCCGCGCGATGACGCCCTTGGAGGGCGAGGCCTTTTTTACCTCGCAGATGAAGGACAGATCATCTTTTTGAGCGCGTCGTAAAAGCGCGCCGTTCGCGCGGCCCTTTTCGCGGCACATCGCCTGTAAGATATCAAGGCTCATGTTCTCGCTGTCTGCCAGCACGCGCTCGCGGGCGTGGGCGGCCAGCTTGTCGAGGATGCTCATGCGTTTCGCCTCCGCGCGGTTGCTGACGGCGATGAAGCGCTCGAGCGTTTCAAGCGCCTTGCCGGAGTCGATGAGCTCGGCGGCGAGGGCGATGCCGTCCTTCATGCTCTCCGCCTTGCCGCCGATGTAGAGCGCCGCGCCCGCGTTCATCAGCACCGCGTTGCGCTTGTGGCCCTTTTCGCCCGACAGGATGGCGCGGGTGATGGCAGCGTTTTCCTCCGGTGCGCCGCCCTTGAGGTCGTCCTTGGTGCAGCGGTCAAAGCCGAAGTCCTCGGGTGTGATGACATAGCTCTTGTACCAGCCGTCACAAATTTCGCATACGCTCGTCGGCGCGCTGAGGGAAATTTCGTCGAGCTTGTCCTGTCCGTAGACGACCATGCCGCGCTTGACGCCAAGGCTCACGAGCACGCGCGCGAGCGGCTCGACAAGGTACTCGTCGTACACGCCGAGCAGCTGCATTTTCGGCGAACCGGGGTTCGTCAGCGGCCCCAAGATGTTGAACACCGTGCGGAAGCCCAGCTCCTTACGGATCGCGCCGACGTATTTCATCGAGCTGTGGTACTTCTGCGCAAAGAAGAAGCACATGCCGACCTCTTTTAAGAGCGTCACGCACTGCTCGGGGCTCTGCTGGATGTTGACGCCGAGCGCTTCGAGGCAGTCTGCCGTGCCGCACTGGGACGAGGCGGCGCGGTTGCCGTGCTTGGCGACCTTCATGCCGCCCGCCGCCGCGACAAGGGCGGAGGTGGTGGAAATGTTGAAGCTGTGGGCGTTGTCGCCGCCGGTGCCGACGATCTCGAAGATGTCCATGCCGGTGTCTACCTTTGTGGCGTGGTCACGCATGGCGGCGGCGCAGCCTGCGATCTCATCGGTCGTCTCGGCGCGGGCGCTCTTGGTCGAGAGGGCCGCGAGGAACGCTGCGTTCTGGGTGGGGGTGGTCTCGCCGCTCATGATCTCGTTCATCACGGCGTAGGCTTCGTCATAACTGAGATCGCCCTTGTTGACGATCTTCACGATGGCTTCTTTGATCATGGTTTCAATTCTCCTTCAAAAAGTTTTCCAGCATGGTTTTGCCGTTCGGTGTCATAATGGATTCGGGATGAAACTGAACCCCGTAGATGGGATAGTCTGTGTGCTGCACGGCCATGATCTCGCCGTCGTCTGTGACGGCGGTGACTTTCAGGCAGTCCGGCATGGTGGCGGCGTCGGCCGCGAGGGAATGGTAGCGCGCGACGGGCGCGGTCTTGGGGCAGTTTTGGAAGAGCCGCGAGCTCGTGTCGAAGTGGACGAGCGACTGCTTACCGTGCATTAGCTCTTTGGCATAGGTCACGGTCGCACCGAAAGCGGCACAGATGGCCTGATGCCCGAGGCACACGCCGAGCGTCGGGATGCGGGGCGAGAGCGTCTTCACAACGTCGATGAGAACGCCTGCGTCTTCGGGCCGCCCGGGGCCGGGGGAGAGGATGATGCGCGCGGGATGCAGCGCGTCGATCTCTTCAATGCGCAACTCATCGTTGCGGATGACGCGGATGTCTGGATCGATCGCGCCAACGAGCTGGTAGAGGTTATAGGAAAAGCTGTCGTAATTGTCGATCAAAAGGATCATAGGTCTTCCTCCTGCGCAAGCGTCAAGGCGCTGACCACGGCCTTCGCCTTGTTGATGCATTCCTGATACTCTGTTTCGGGGACGGAATCTGCCACGATGCCCGCGCCGCTGCGGACGAACACGCGCCCGTTTTTCTTGTAGGCGATGCGGATGGCGATGCAGGTGTCCATGTTGCCAGTGAAGTCGATGTAGCCGATGGCCCCGCCGTAAATGCCGCGCTTGTTGTTCTCAAGCTCACCGATGAGCTGGCAGGCGCGGATCTTCGGCGCGCCGGAGAGCGTTCCAGCGGGGAGCACGGCCTCAATGGCGTCAAGCGCGTCGCGGTCATCGCGAATCTCGCCGCGCACGGTGGAGCCAATGTGCATCACGTGGGAGTAGCGCTCGATGGAGTGCAGCTTTTCGACCTGCACCGTGCCGAATTTGCTGACCTTGCCGAGGTCGTTGCGCCCGAGGTCGACGAGCATATTGTGCTCGGCAAGCTCCTTTTCGTCGTGCAGCAGGCTCTCTTCAAGCGCCTTGTCCTCCTCGTCCGTTTTGCCGCGCGGACGGGTCCCCGCGAGGGGAAAGGCGTGCAGCACGCCGTCTTTGAGCTTGACGAGCGTTTCGGGCGACGCGCCCGCGACCTCAACGTCGGTGCCGGAAAAGTAGAACATGTACGGCGAGGGATTGATGGTGCGCAGCACGCGGTAGGTATCGAGCAGGCTCCCCTCGAACGGTGCGCTCAGGCGGTTCGAGAGTACGATCTGAAAGATATCGCCCTCGCGGATGTGGTGCTTGGCGGTTTCGACCATCGCGCAGAACTGCTCTTTGGAGAAGAGCGGCGTGACTTCGCCGAGGAGCCGCCCCGGCGCTTCCTGCTTCTTTTCGCCGGTTTTGAGGAGCGAGACGAGCTGCTCAAGCTCGAGCTTTGCCTTGTTGTAGCCGACCTCGATGTCGCTGAGCGCCATGTTGACGATGAGCACGATCTTCTGCCGCACATGATCGAAGGCGATGACCTTGCCAAAGAGCATCAAATCGACATCCTTGAAGCTGTCCTCGTCCTGCTCGCCGCAGCGGACGCTTGGCTCGCTGTATTTGAGATAATCGTAAGAAAAATACCCCACGAGCCCGCCGGTGAAGGAGGGGAGGTAGTCGAAGCGGGGGCTTCTGTAGCTTGATAGCAGCTCACGCAGGTATTGGGACGGATCGTCCGTGCGGACGGTGAGGCCGCCAGCCTTCATTTTGCCGTCAATGCACGTGATCTCGAGCTTTGGGTCGAAGCCCAAAAACGTGTAGCGGCCCCAGCGGTCGTCCGCCTGCGCGGATTCGAGCATGTAACAGTGGGTGGACACGTTCTTGAGGATGCGCATCGCTTCGATGGGGGTGATGAAGTCGGAAAGAATTTCGCAGCTCAGCGGGAGCACGTCGTACTGCTGCGTCGCGGCGATGTCTTTGACGGTTTCGAGCGGTGGCAGGATATGCATGAGTGACCTCCTGAAAAAGAAAAGCTCCTTTGGCGTTCTGCCAAAGGAGCTTATTGCGCAAACAAAAGCGCCCCCGACAGAACGGTACAGTCTGTCAAGGACGAATGCGATACGAGAGAAACAAACGATCCGCGGTGCCACCTTGAATTCACGGTTACCCGTGCGCTTGGCGGAGATACCATCATATCTCCCGGCAACTGACGTATGCCAACACGTTGCAGGATACTCTGCGCATCAAACGCATTTCGCTGCACCCTCAGCGGTCCATTTGACAATGTGTATCTTGCCTGATTTTCAGCATCGCAGGCTCTCTGTGAAGGCATCACTGCCGTTATCTCCGCTTCAACGGTTTGCGGTATTAACTTGAGCGGAAATATAGCACACCCCATCGGCAATGTCAATAGGGTGTGCATGATTTTTTGTAAAATTTCGGTTTTTTATTCCGCGGAGCGGCGAAGGATGTCGGCGACAAGCGCCTTGTTGAGCTGCGGGAAGGGGATGACCGGTTCGGGATGCTCAGGATGCTCCATGAGCAGTTTTTCCGCCCAGGACATGTTGTACCAGCGGCCGAACTTGTAGCCGCTGCGCGTGAACACGCCGATGCGGCGGAAGCCCATGTGCTCATGGAAGCGGATGCTGTTGTCCGTTAAATATTCGTCGTCCGCCCCCTGCGGCTCGCCGATGCAGGCATAGAGATTGTAGATGTTCTGCGCGCGCGACAGCTCCTCAATCGCGCGGTAGAAGCGCTTGCCGAGACCGTGCTTGCGCGCGTCGAGGGCGAGATAGATCGTCGACTCTGCACAGTGGTCGTAGGCCTTACGCGCGATGAACGTGTGCGTATAGGCGTAGCCGAGGAGCTGGCCATTTTCATCCTCCGCGACGAGATAAGGGTATTTGCGCGAGATATCCGCGATGCGGCGGCGGAATTCGTCGAGCGACGGTACGTCGTATTCAAACGAGATGGCCGTCTTTTCGACGTACGGCGCATAGATGCTCAGAAGCGCGGGAGCGTCGTCAAGCGTGGCGAGGCGGAAGCGGAACGCAGGAGAAGACATAGAGTCACCTTTCAAATCCGTGCACCCAGTCAGAGCGCAGGTAATAAATGAGATAGATGGTGGAGCTGATCGCCCAGGTGAGGGGATACGCCCAGTAGATGTAGCCGATCTCGCCGATGAAGTGGACGACGAGCATGATGTAGATGATGCGGATGACGCACCAGACGGAGAGCATGATCATCATCGGCACGACCGCGCGGCCCGCGCCGCGGCAGACCGCCGCGATAGAGTGCGAAAACGCCAGCAGGCAGTAGAACAGTGCCACCGTGCGCGCCTGTTGCATGCCGAGGGCGACAACGCCGGGGGTGCTGTCGAAAAGGGAAATGAGCTGACTTGCCCAGATGTAATAGCACAGGCCGATGAGCTCGGCCATCACGACGGCGATGATGATACAGAACCGCGCGCCGCGCTTGGCGCGGTCATACTGCTTGGCGCCGAGGTTCTGACCAACGAACGTGGTGCAGGCCATCGTGAAGCTCGTGATGGGCAGAAAGGCGAAGCCTTCGATCTTGCAGTGCGCGCCGTAGGCCGCCATCGCGAGCATGCCGAACGAGTTGATCTGCGACTGGACGATGACATTGGCAAGGCCAATGACGCAGTTCTGGATGCCGGAGGGGAGACCGTATCGCACGATCTCACCGAGCATGCCGGTGTGGAAGCGGATGTTGCGCGGCGTGACGGTGTAGACCTCGCCTTTTTTGAGCAGGTGGATGAGGCAGAGCACGCAGCTCGTCCCCTGGGAGAGGACAGTCGCCACCGCGGCGGACCAGACGCCCCAGCGGAACGCGCCGATGAACAGCAGGTCGAGCGCGATGTTGACGAGCGACGAAATGATCAGATAGTGCAGGGGCCTCCGGCTGTCGCCGAGGGCGTTAAGAATGCTCGTGCACATGTTGTAGAGCACCGTTGCCAGCACGCCGAGGAAGTAGTAGCGGAAGTATTCGACCGCCTGCGGCATGACCTGCGCGTCGGTGTTCATCCAGACCAAAAACGTCGGCGTGAGGAATACGCCGATGAGCGTCAGCAGTGTGCCCGACACGATACCGAACGCCAGGTTCGTGTGGACGGCGCGCGAGACGTTTTCATAGTCGCCCGCGCCGAAGTACTTTGAGATCGCGACGCCCGCGCCCATGGCCGTGCCGATAAAGAGGCTTGTGAGCAGCATGATGAGCGTGCCGGACGAGCTGACAGCGGCAAAGGCGTTCGTGCCGAGGTATTTGCCCACAATGAACGCGTCCGCCGTGCTGTATAGCTGCTGGAAGACCTGACTGATGAAGATCGGCAGCGCAAAGCGCAAAATCAGCGAGACGGGGCTGCCCTCCGTCATGTTCTGCACGGTCTGCCTTGCCGGAACTGTCTGCGCCATGCGCACCTCTCTTTCTCTGTCCCGCGGCGGGACGAATCTCTCATTTTTTGACGAAAAAGGAAAAGCGCCGCAGGAGCGGTGCTTTTCCTCAATCCCTGAAGAAACAGCAGATGAAAATTCTACAAAATCTTGACGGGTCCATTATATAGTTGTGTGGAACGAAAGTCAACCTTGCCGTTTACAGCACAAGGTTCAAAAGTGCAGGCGTGACGTACGTCTCGATGAGCGCGGCCACCAGCAGCAGCGGCACAGAGAATGTCAAAAAGACGCGGATGCAGTCCAGCACACGGCGGAAAAAGGGCGTATCGCTCTTTTTGAGGATCCGTTCCGTCCCCGTGCGGCAGATGAGAAGGCCCAGCGCGCAGGATAAGATCAGCGCGGACAGCTCAAAAATGCCGTGGGGCAAAACGCCGAGAACATACACACCGAGACCGATGCCCTGCTGCTGATAGATGGCGGCGAACGCGCCGAGCATCAGCGCATTCGTGCCGAGCGCGAGCGCACTGAGCGGCAGGAACGGGATGAGCCCGTAGAGCATCGAGAGGAGGGACGCCGTGATGTTGTTGAAACAGCGTGGCCATCATCTGCGACTGGGGAACATCGTCGGTAAGTCCCAGCTGCTCGATCTGTGCGGCGAAGTTTTGAAGCGTCTGCTGCGCCATGTCGGGGAAGAGCATCCCTGCGGCGAAGCCAAGAAGCACCAGCACGCCAAACGCGGCGGCGGTGTTCAAAAATTCCCGCTTGATGAGATCGCGCGAGAGCGTAGGGCAGAGTTCGAAGATCATGCCAGCTTGGCGATACCGGCCTTGACGCGCTTGATCGTCTCCTCACGGCCGAGGATATGGCAAATTTCGACAGCGCCGCCGGGCGTGACGAGCTTGCCCGCAACGGCGATGCGCAGCGGCCACATGAGCGTCGCGTTCTTCACGCCGAGCTCCTCGGCAAATGAGACGAGCATGTCATGGATGGCATCATTCGTCCACTCGGGAAGGCTCTCGAGCTTGGGCAGGACCTTATTGAGCATGTCGAGCGAGACCTCGCTGTTGGTCTTGGACTTCTTGTTCGTGTAGAACTCAACGCCGTACTCGGGGAGAGCATCGAAGAAGTCGACCTTTTCGGGAATGTCGGTGAGCTTTTCGCAGCGTGCCTGCAAGAGTGCAGCGATCTCACCGACGGAGTACGCTTCGTTCTTGACGGCCTGACGGATGTAAGGCTCGGCAACTTTACAGAATTCCTCGGGCGGGAGATTGCGCAGATAATTCGCGTTGAAATACGTCAGCTTTTCGATATCGAAAATGGCAGGGGACTTGGAGATGCCGCCGATGTCGAACGCCCCCACCAGCTCGTCGAGCGTGAAGAACTCCTGCTCGCTCTGCTCGCCGCGCGGCGACCAGCCGAGCAGCGCCACATAGTTGAGGATGGCGGGCGTCAGGTAGCCCTGCGCCTTGAGGTCTTCATAGCTCGGGTCGCCGTTGCGTTTACTCATCTTATGCTGCGCGTCGCGCATGACGGGGGAGCAGTGCACGTAGGTCGGCACCTCCCAGCCGAAGCCCTCGTAGAGCAGGTTGTACTTCGGCGCGGAGGAGAGATACTCGCTGCCGCGCACGACATGGGTGATGCCCATGAGGTGGTCGTCGATGACGTTGGCGAAGTTGTAGGTCGGCAGGCCGTCGCGCTTCAAGAGCACCTGATCGTCGAGCGTCTTGTTCTCCACCGTGATGTCGCCGAAGCTGGCGTCGTGGAAGGTCGTGGTGCCGTCCTTCGGGATACGCTGGCGAATGACGTAGGGCTCGCCCGCGGCGACGCGCGCCTTGGCCTCTTCGAGCGGCAGGTCGCGGCAGGGATCGTCCGCGCGGTCAAATTCGCCGCTGTCCTCCTCGCTCTCGGCCTTTTCGCAGAAGCAGTAGTAGGCGTGGCTGCGCTCGACTAAAAGCTCGGCGTACCTGCCGTAGGTGTCGCGGCGCTCGCTCTGGATATACGGGGCGACGGGGCCGCCGACGTCGGGGCCTTCATCGTGGGAAAGGCCGCATTCCGCCATCGTGCGGTAGATGACGTCCGTTGCGCCCTCGACGAGACGCCCCTGGTCGGTATCCTCGATGCGGAGAATGAACGTGCCGTTTGCGTGGCGGGCGATCAGATAGGTGTAGAGCGCGGTGCGCAGGTTGCCCACGTGCATATAGCCCGTGGGGGAGGGAGCGAAGCGCGTGCGTACCTTACCGTGCGGGATCTTCGCTTCCATTTCCTCAAAATACTTCATGTCGATGGACATAGATGACCTCCTGAAGTGAAATCAAAATAAAGATAGCTTATTACACCATATTTTGACCGAAAAGTCAACGAACGCACGACGCTCTTTTTCACCGGAATATGCTTGTATTTTGAAAAGGGGTATGGTAACATAACAAATTGGGTCGATAGCTGCGCCAAAACGGCGCAATTCGAGATAAAATGAGAAAAACAAACAGATCGGAGAAAAAACGATGGAAAACATGGAAAACGCGGCGCGCAAGAAAGTGATGCTGTCCGGCATTCAGCCCAGCGGCGATCTGACCCTCGGGTCCTACCTCGGCGCGATCAAGAACTGGGCGGAGCGCGACGAGGAATTTGACAACTACTACTTCATGGCCGATATGCACTCGATCACCGTGCGTCAGGACCCTGCGGCGCTGCGCCGCCGCACGCTCGAGCAGCTGGCGCAGTACATCGCCTGCGGCCTGGACCCGGAGAAGAACACGCTGTTCATCCAGTCCCACGTGCCGCAGCACGCCGAGCTCGGCTGGGTCCTGAACTGCTATACGATGTTCGGCGAGCTCTCGCGCATGACGCAGTTCAAGGACAAGTCCGCCAAGAACAGCGAGAACATCAACGGCGGTCTCTTCACCTATCCTGCGCTGATGGCGGCGGATATCCTGCTCTATCAGCCCGACTATGTCCCTGTGGGCGAGGACCAGAAGCAGCATGTCGAGCTCTGCCGCAACATTGTCCAGCGCTTCAACGGCATCTACGGCGACGTCTTCAAGATGCCCGAGCCGTACATTCCCAAGGTCGGTGCGCGCGTGATGAGCCTGAGCGACCCGGGAGCCAAGATGTCGAAGTCCGATAAGGACCCCAACGGCTCCATTTACCTGATGGAAAAGCCCGAGGATATCCTGCGCAAGTTCAAGCGCGCCGTGACCGACAGCGACACGGAAAACTGCGTGCGCTATGATCCCACGAACAAGCCCGGCGTTGCGAACCTGATGACCATCTACTCCGCTGTGACGGGCAAGAGCTTTGACGAGATCGAGCAGGAGTTCGCCGGTAAGGGCTACGGCGCGTTCAAGCCCGCCGTGGGCGATGCCGTCGTTGAAACCCTGCGCCCCATCCGCGAGGAGGCCACGCGCATTTTGGGCGACAAGGCGTATCTCGAGTCCGTGTATCGCGCGGGCGCACAGAAGGCGTCTTACGTGGCAGAAAAAACGCTGCGCAAGGTCTACAAGAAGGTCGGCTTTGTCGCGCGCTGATTAAAGGGTGGAGAACATGAACGGAATTCCTAAAGAGTTATTGCTGAGCGTCGGCGGCGCGCTGCTGTGCGCGTTTGCCGTCAGCTTTCTGATGTGCCCGCTCGTCAAGTCGTTTGCCTATAAGATCGGCGCGATCGACGTGCCGAAGGACAACCGCCGCATGCACAAAAAGCCCGTACCGCGCCTCGGCGGCCTCGCGATCTTCCTCGGCTTTATCGTGAGCATGCTGCTGTTTGTCAAGGTCGACCACCAGTTGCAGGGCATTTTGCTGGGCGCGTCCATCATCGTTGTTTTAGGCGTAGTGGACGATATGTCCCCGCTGCGCGCGTATTTTAAGTTCTGCGTGCAGATCTTCGCGGCGCTCGTCGCCGTGTTCCACGGCGTCGTGATCCAGACGCTCTCCAACCCGAACGTCTTTGCTGAAAGCCCGTATTGGGACCTCGGCTGGCTGTCCATCCCCATCACAGTCTTGTGGATCGTCGGTATCACGAACGCCGTCAACCTCATCGACGGCCTCGACGGCCTTGCCTGCGGCGTTTCGACCATCAGCGCCATTTCGATGCTCGTCATCGCGCTGCTCGTCTCTGAAAGCGATGTGGCGCTCGTGATGGCCGCGCTTGTGGGTGCGTGCCTCGGTTTCATGCCGTACAACAAGAATCCGGCCAAGATGTTTATGGGCGACACGGGCTCGACGTTCCTTGGCTACATCCTTGCGACGATCTCAATCCAGGGCCTTTTCAAGTATTACGCCATCGTGTCGTTCGCGGTGCCGTTCCTGATCCTGGGCCTGCCGATGTTCGACACGCTCTTTGCCATCATCCGCCGCCTTGCCCACGGGCAGAACCCGATGGCGCCTGACCGCGGACACATCCACCACCGCCTCATCGACATGGCCTCAACCAGAAGCAGGCCGTCGCGGCGCTGTATGTCATCAGCAGTATCCTCGGCCTTTCCGCCGTGATGCTGACGTCGAGCGGCGCGATCAAGGCGATGCTCTTTCTGATGGCGCTGGCGGTGGCGGCGTTCCTCGCCTGCGCGCGTCATCTTCCGCCGCGATATCGACAGGGCATTGCAGGCGGAAAAGGCCGCGGCAGAGGAGAAGAGCACAGAGACCGCCACACCGGCGGAAACCGTGCCTGCGGAACCTGAAGAAGAATCCAACGAAAAGAAAAAAAGAGGAAGCATAAATGGAAAAACTGCGCATTATGAGCGTGTTCGGCACGCGGCCCGAGGCCATCAAGATGGCCCCGCTCGTCAAGGAGCTTGCCTCGCGCGACGAGATCGAGAGCCTTTGCTGCGTGACGGCGCAGCACCGCGAAATGCTCGATAGCGTGATGGAGGTCTTCGACCTCAAGGCCGACTGCGACCTTGACATTATGACCCCGCGGCAGACGCTCTCGACCATCACGAGCAAGTGCCTTCTCGGCATGGACGACGCCATTGAGCAATTAAAGCCTGACATGATCTTAGTCCACGGTGACACGAGCACGACGTTTGCCGGTGCGCTCTCGGCCTTTTACCACAAGGTGCCCGTCGGACATGTGGAGGCGGGCCTTCGCACCTACGACAAATACTCCCCGTTCCCCGAGGAGATGAACCGCAAGCTCGTCACGGCCATCGCCGACCTCTATTTCTGCCCGACGAAAAATAACCGCGAGAACTTACTCAAAGAGGGCGTGACCGAGGGCCTTTCATCACGGGCAATACGGTCATTGACGCACTGAAAACAACGGTGCGCAAGGATTACCGCTTTACAACAGAACTGCTCAACGAGCTGGACTATTCAAGAAAGGTCGTGCTCGTGACGTGCCACCGCCGCGAGAATTACGGCCAGCCCATGGAGAACATCATGACCGCGCTGCGCGACGTCGCCCTCCAGAATGAGGACTGCGAGCTCGTCTATCCCGTGCACCTCAGCCCTGTCGTGCGCGAGAACGCGCAGAAGTTCCTCGCCGGTACGCCGCGCGTACATTTGATCGACCCGCTGAGCGCGGACGAGATGCACAATCTTATGGCGCGCTGCTACATGGTGATGACCGACAGCGGCGGACTTCCAGGAGGAGGCCCCGCGCTCGGCAAGCCCGTCCTTGTCATGCGCAAAGAGACCGAGCGTCCCGAGGCGGTCGCCGCCGGCACGGTGAAGCTCTGCGGCGTCGAGTACGACGACGTGCTGCGCATGGGCAACGAGCTTCTTCGCAGCAGGGAGGCGTACGACGCGATGGCGCACGCCGTCAACCCCTATGGCGACGGCCACGCCTGCGCACGCATCGCCGACGCGATTTTGTGGCACTTTGGCCGCCGGAGCGAGCGCCCCGCGGATTTTAACGCCTGATTTTGACGGAATGAAAGAAGGGAGTGGAGCGGAATGAGAAAGCGGAGGGTGACGCCCATTGGCGCTGCTTTCGTCGCGCTCGTTTTGCTGGTGCTCCTGTTTGTGGTGCGCGGCGCGCTGCACCATCCCGCGCACGTCGTGCTGCCGCAGGATGCGAGCAGTAGCGATGTGAGCGACGCGTCGCTCGACGACAGCGCTGTGGGCCGCATCGCCGTGCGGCCCGACACGGTGCAGTCCGCCATCGCGACGCTTGAACGTCCCGCGCGCTACTCGCGCGCCATCACGATCGAGCGCTACTATTCCGGCGGCAGCGGCGTCGACCGCAGCAGTGTCAGCGTCGACGGAGCGTGGATGCGCGTCGACACCGAGCAGGCGAGCGGCGCGCAGAGCCACACGATCTCCAACGGGGAAAGAACATGGGTCTGGTACGGCGGCAGCGAGCTCTATTACGAGAGCGCCGCAGCCTTCACCGCCGACGAGGAGCAGGGCATCCCGACGTATGAGGACATCCTGCGCCTTGACAAAAAGCGCATCGCCGCGGCGGATTACCGCCTGCTCGACACCGTGGACTGCATCTTTGTGGAAACTGCCGCCGATGACGGCGGCTACATTGAGCGCTACTGGGTCAGCGTGAGCAACGGCCTTCTCTGCGCGGCGGAAAAATTGCAGGGCGAGGATGTCGTCTACCGCATGGCGGGCATGAGCGTCGACAGCGGGAACGTGGCGGAGGACGCCTTTACGCTGCCGGACGGCACAGTGCTCCACGAAAGTGCGCTCGACGGCGCAAACCGGTAAAAGAGAAACTGAAAAGGCCGTCCGAAGATCGTTCTTCGGACGGCCTTTTTGTCAAAATATGTCATAAAATGAGCAGCAGCCCCAGCGCGACTAAAAGCTCGTCGTCCGCCTTTTCCTCAAAGAGGAAAAAGAGAATGAGCAGCAGCAAAATGTCCGCCGTGTCCACGCCCTTGAGCGGTAATTTGTCGAGGATGCGCGAGAAAAACTGCGACGCCTCCTGACTGATCGGCGGCGGAGGGGGAGCGCCCCCCTGCGGCGGCCTTGGCGGCGGTGCGTTTCCGCCGGAGGGCGGCGGGGGAGGCGGTCTGTTATCACGCGGCGGTTCGCCGCGCGGCGCGTCCTGCATCGGCATGCGGGTGTAGACGCCGTCGTCGTTGCGCAGATAGCGGTTATACATTGCGCGGCCCCCCTTCGCTGAGGAGCAGCGTCTTCCCCAGGTGGATGAAGCGCGCGAGCTGTGCCGCGCGCTCGACCTTGTCCTGCCGCTCCGGCTTCAAAAATGGGCGCAGCGCGCGCAAAAATGCGGCGGTCTCGCCGCTCTCGGGCCGATTGAGCTGCGAGAGCACGGGCAGCAGCTTGGCAATCATGCCGGGGTCAATGCCGCCGAGCAGCGACGAAAGATCGCCCATCGGATCGCCCTGCGGCGGTGGCGGAGGGGGAGCCGACGGCGCAGGACCGGCCGCACCGCCCGCGGGCGGGGGAGGCGGTGCGCTGCCGCCGGACTGCCCCATCTGCTGCGACAGATTTTGCGCCATGTTCATCACCTGCGCCATGGCGTCCGGATCGGAGAGCAGGGTATTCAGTTTTTCCTCCCACTCGCTCATCGTGACGCCCTCCCGCGGTTTTTATTTTTTTGCGCTGTCGTTGATGCGGTTCATAATGGCCATGCCCTCGGGACTTTTCATCAGGTTCGAGAGCATTGTGGCCAACTCTTTCGTGTTGCCCGCCGCGGCATTCTGCGCCGCGTGATTGAGCGCCGCGCCGCCATCCTGAGAGGTGAGCATCTGCATGAGCCTTTGCCCGTCGCCCGATTGCAGGAGCGACTGCGCTATGGCAGGATTGCGCTTGAACTTGTCGATGAGCTGCTGCGTGCTGTGATCCATAGCTGTGCCTCCGTTTCCTGTCTTTCATGGCAGTATATGAGAGGGACGCGGCAGTTGTGCCGCCGCAGCGGCGAAATTTTTTGAAAAATTTTCCGAACCCGTGAAAGAAAACGCCCTGCCCGCGCACATGTATGGTGTAAGGCCTTTGAGGAGAGAAACATATATGTTTTCAAACGAAGCATTTGCCCAAAATGCAGAAAAGTACATGGACACGGTCTTTCGCGTGGCCTACGGCTGGCTCAAAAACCCGGACGACGCCAACGATGTGACACAGGACGTATTGATAGAGCTGTACAAAACAGATAAGGCGTTCGAGTCGGACGCCCATTTGAAAAACTGGCTCATCCGCGTCACCGTCAATCGCTGCAAGATGCTCTTCCGCTCGCCGTGGCGCCGGCACGAGGACATCGACGACTATGCCGAGACATTGTCCTTCGAGCAGCCGCGGGACGGCGAGCTCTTCAAAGCCGTGATGGCGCTCGACAAAAAATACCGCGTGCCGCTGCTGCTCTTCTATTACGAGGGGTATACAACGGCGGAGGCCGCGTCGATGCTCGGCATTCCCGAAAAGACCGTCAGCACAAGACTTTACCGCGCAAGGGCGAAGCTCAGAACGATTTTGGAGGAGGAGTAAAGCAATGACAGAAAAAGAGAGATTTCAACGCGCGTTCGCGCCGCTGCACGCCTCCCCGGACACGATGACGGAGGTAATGAAGATGACAGAACGGAAAACGAAACGGCCCGCGCTGCGCCGCGCCGCGACCATCGGCCTTGCGGCCGCGCTCGTGCTGGCGCTCGGCAGCGTTGCCTATGCCTCGGATCTCGGCGGCATTCAACGCACGGTGCAGCTCTGGCTCAACGGTGAGATGACGGACGCAACGCTGACGGTAAACGAGGGAAGCTACACCCTGCGCTATCCGGACAAGGACGGCACCGAGCGCGAGATGGGCGGCGGTGGCGTCGCCTTCGAGCCCGACGGCACGGAGCGAGCGCTGACCGAGGAAGAGATGTTAGAGCATCTCAACGCGCCCGAGGTCGAAGAGCGCGAGGACGGCACGGTCACGGTCTACTACCTCGACCAGAAGCTCGACGTCACGGACAAGTTCGACGAGGACGGCGTCTGCTATGTGCAGCTTGAGGGCGGCGAGAAGACGATCTACATGACCATCAAGCGCGGCAACGGCTATGCAACGAGCACGACAAAGTACATCCTGCCAAGCGAATTCAACAACTGAAAGAAAAACGAGAAAGGTTCCGCACAGCATCGCTGTGCGGAACCTTTCTCCTATTGGGGAAAGCCTCGCAGAGTTTCGTGCCCGCAGGCACGAAATAAAATCAGATCGTTTTTCGCCGCGGCGTGTACGTGGGGAAAAACACCTCTCGCGGAGCGTGTGTCGAGCTGCCATATTGGCGGCGAGGCACGGAGCGCAGCGCGGCCTTCTCCCAAAAGCGGCAAAGCCGCTTTTTGGAAGATATTATTTCTGCGCCTTGCCGTAGTCGCAGTCTTTCTAAGCGGGCAGCCGTCGCAGTTGGCTTTGCGGGCGGTGCAGCGGTCGCGGCCGAACAGCACCAGTCGGTGGCAGAAGTCGTTCGACTTCTCCGGCGGCAGGATGGCGCGCAGCTGCTTTTCGACGCTCAGCGGGTCCTTGCTGCCGTCCGTCAGGCCGAGGCGGCCCGTGATGCGGATGCAGTGCGTGTCGCACACGTAGGCGGGCTGGCCGTAGACGTCGCCGAGGATCAGGTTCGCCGTTTTGCGCCCGATGCCGGGGAGGGCTGTGAGCTCCTCCATCGTGCCGGGGACCTTGCCGCCGTACTTTTCGAGCAGGATCTTCGCGCACTCGACGATGTCCTTCGACTTCGTGTTGTAAAATCCGCAGGAGCGGATCGCGTCGCCGACCTCTTCATACGTCGCGTTCGCGAAGGCCTCAAGCGTCGGGAACTTCTGATAGAGCGACGGCGTGACCATGTTCACGCGCGCGTCGGTGCACTGGGCGGAAAGGCGCACGGCGAACAGAAGCTCGTAGTCCTTTTTATATTCGAGCGAGCAGCGCGCGTTGGGGTAGAGGACCTTCAGCTCCTCCACGATGCGGCGGACGGCGGCTTTGGATTTCATGGCGAAACCTCCTGCGTTTCATCAATACTGCCGACAGTATAGCACAGAGACACGGAAAAATCGACAGAAAAAGTCTGTGCAGTGAAGAAAAAACGTGCTATAATCATTCCATCTGTAAAAAAGGAGGCTTGTGCGATGCGGCTACTATTCAAGCAGCGCTTTTTTTCCTGGTTCGACAGCTATGATATCTACGATGAGGACGGCAACACCGTCTTTACGGTCGAGGGCAAGCTCGCCTGGGGGCACTGCCTGCACATTCTGAACGCCATGGGCGATCACATCGGAACGGTGCAGCAGCGGGTGCTGACCTTCCTCCCGAAGTTTGAGCTCTACATCGGCAAGCTGTATTACGGCTGCATCCGCAAGGAATTCACGTTCTTCACCCCGCGCTTCACCCTTGAGTGCAGTGACTGGGAGGTGAACGGCAGTTTTATGGAATGGGATTACACGATCGACAGCGCCTCGCGCGGCTGTATCGCGACGATCACGAAGGAGTTTTTTCACTGGACGGACACCTACGTCATTGACGTCGCCGATCCCAAGGACGCGCTGGGCGCGCTGATGGTCGTGCTGGCGATCGACGCGGAAAAATGCAGCAGGAACAACTGATATGAGTGAAAAGAGACCTTTGGCGGATGAGATCCGCCCGCTGACGCTCGACGAGGTCGTGGGTCAGAAGCACTTGCTCGGAAAGGGCGCGCTGCTGCGCCGGCTCATCGAGTCCGGCTCAAGCGCGAATATGATCTTCTACGGCCCGTCCGGCACGGGCAAGACGACGATCGCGAACATCATCGCGAACCGCACGAATAAGACCCTGTACCGCCTGAACGCGACGACCGCGAGCCTGCAGGATGTCAAGAGCATTATCTCCGATGTCGGCACGATGATGGCACCGGGCGGCATTCTGCTCTATCTCGACGAAATTCAGTATTTCAACAAAGCAGCAGCAGAGCTTGCTCGAATTCATGGAAAACGGCTCTATCACGCTGATCGCGTCGACAACGGAGAACCCGTATTTTTACGTTTACGGCGCGCTTTTATCCCGTTCGACGGTGTTTGAGTTCAAAAACGTCAGCGCGGAGGAGACGATCCCCGCGGTCGAGCGCGCGCTTGGTATCCTGAAAGAGCGCAGCGAGCTGCCGCTTTCCTGGGAGAAGGACGTGCCGCGCGTGATCGCGCAGCAGTGCGGCGGCGATGTGCGCAAGGCAGTGAGCGCGTGCGAGCTTTTATATGAGGCGGCGGACGTCACGAACGGCGAACTTTTGCTGAAAAGTGAAGACGCCTTACAGGTCGCGCAGCGCAGTGCCATGCGCTACGACAAGGGCGGTGACGCGATGTACGACTGCGCGAGCGCGCTGATGAAGTCGCTGCGCGGCAGCGACCCCGACGCGGCGCTCCACTACCTCGCAAGATTTTTAGAGGCGGGCGATCTGGTCACGCCATGCAGGAGGTTACTCTGCTCGGCGAGCGAGGACGTCGGCATGGCCTATCCGCAGGCTATCGCCATCGTCAAGGCCTGCGTCGACACCGCGATGAAGCTCGGCCTTCCCGAAGCGCAGCTGCCGCTGGCGCAGGCGGCGGTGCTGCTCGCCACCGTACCGAAGTCCAACAGCGTGATCGAGGGCATCGGCGCTGCTTGGGCGGATGTGAAGGCGGGCAAGAGCGGCAATTTCCCGCGCTGCCTCCAGAATGTCCACGCCGATTCGACCGGCGGCGCGCAGGGGCAGAACTACAAGTACCCGCACGCCTACCCGAACCATTGGGTGAAGCAGCAGTATCTGCCCGACGAGCTCAAAAACGTGCAGTACTACCACTACGGCGACAACAAGGTCGAGCGCGCTGCCGCGCAGTACTGGGAGGCGATCAAGGGGTGAGCACATGGACCTGAGGTTGAACGATATTGTCGAAATGAAGAAGCCGCATCCCTGCGGCGAAAAGCTCTGGCTCGTGACGCGTGTGGGCATGGACATCAAGCTCAAATGCAGGCGCTGCGGCCACGAGGTGATGCTCCCGCGCGCCAAGGCGGAAAAGGGCATCAAGAAAATCGTAGAAAGGGAGGAACCCCATGAATAAGAAGACGAGAGCCGTCGCGATCCTGCTGGTCGCGGTGATGATCTTATCGCTCGTTGCATCGATGGTTATTCCGTATTTGTAAGGAATCGAATAAAAGCAGCGCGCAGCGCTGCACACATTGCTTCCCGCGCGAGCGCGGGAGGGGGAGCGGCGTGCGCGCCGCGGCACCAAAGGGGGTATTCTCTTTCCGAAGAGAATGCCCCCTTTGAATCCCCCAGAGAAAGGCGAGGGGCCTTATCCCTCGACCCCCGACATTGGCAGTCTGTAGCTTGAATAACTGCACGCGCTGCGCAATGTAAGTGCGGTGTACATGGCTTCGCCATGAATCCCTGCGAGTCGCGACCTGACAGCAACCGCGCCTTACTGTCGTGAGGCGCGAGTGACGTTACCTCGGCGGCAGACTGCGTGCGGAATGCGGCATTGCTGGCGCTCGCCGCATTGTGGAGACTGGCGGTAGACGGGAATTACTGTGCACTTCTACAAGATGGGCAGAGCGGCAGCGGGTAGTAGGAGCAGAGGCAAATCGTATAGCAATGCTAAACGCGGCTTCGCCGCGCGCAGGCAGTTGCATTCCGGAGGCATCAAAGTAGTTCAAGCCCCAGACTGCCAATCTAAACCTTTCTCTTGGGGGATCTAAAGGGGGGCATTCTCTTTTGTGAAAGAGAATGGCCCCCTTTGACACGCTCCCCTGCGCGGCGCAGGGAAACGATGCAGCGCCATGCGCTGCAATTCTGCCCTTTGGGACAAAAGATAGCGTAGCGGCGCTTTTTCGCCCTTTTCTCGGGTGGGTCACAGCTATAATGAGAATCCATCAGGGGGAGGTGTGCCATGGTCATCTACATAGAAAGCGTCTTCGCGTTTAACGTTCTCGTCGACTATCTGTTGTTGTTCGGCGCGGCGAGAGTCGCAGGGCGGACAGTCGCGCGGAGAAGACTTTTGCTCGGCGCGGCGGTCGGCGGTATTTATGCGGCAGTGCAGCTCTTTTTGCCGAAAAGCGTCGTTTTGTTGCTGCTTGGGCTCGCTTTGATGGGCGCGGCGGCGTATCGCGGCAGTGGGCGGGCGGTCAAGCTGACGCTGCTGTTTTTCCTTGCCTCGTGCGGCCTCGCTGGCGTGGTGATGCTCTTAGGGCATAGTCTGGGGTCGATGGCGCGCCTTGCGCGCGGCGTGGTGACAGCAGACCTGCCGTGGGGCGTCTTCCTGATCGCGGCGGGGACGTCGTATTTGCTGCTTTCCGTCGTGTTCCGCTACGGCGCGGCGCGGACAGGGAGCGAGACGGCGGATGTGGTCATCGCCTATCGAGGAAAAACGGCCCGCGTGCGGCTGCTGCGCGACACGGGCAACACGCTCTGTGACCCTGTGACGGGCCTCGGCGTGCCGGTCATCGACCGTCACGCACTGGGAGACCTCATCAGCGAAGAAGAGACCGCGACGCTGCCGCATATTGCGTATTGCAGCGTGGGCAATGCGGATGGAACGCTGCCGCTGCTGCGCTGTGAAGCAATAACGGTTGACGAAATCAAACTCGGCTCGCGTGCCGTTGCCCTGGCGGAGCACCCGCTCGGCGACGGCGGTGCATATGCGGGACTGTGGTGCGAAGGATGCGAAAGGGGGGAGAAGCATGGAGAGCTTGCTCAAAACGCTGTGGTGTAGACTGCGCTTTTATCTCATCGACTGGGGGCTCATCGCGCGGCGGGGGATCTTCTACATCGGCGGCAGCGATACGCTCCCGCCGCCGCTCGAGCGGGAGAAGGAAGCTGAGCTCATCGCGCGCATGGATGAAGGCGACGAGAGCGTGCGCGGCACGCTCATTGAGCACAACCTGCGGCTTGTCGCCTACATCGCGCGCCGGTTTGAAAATACCGGCATCAACATCGAAGACCTCATCTCCATCGGTACGATCGGGCTCATCAAGGCGGTGAACACCTACCGCAGCGACAAGAACATCAAGCTCGCGACCTACGCCTCGCGCTGCATTGAAAATGAGATCCTCATGCACCTGCGCAAGACCGCGCCGCAGAAGTCCGAGGTCAGCTTTGACGAGCCGCTCAACACCGACTGGGACGGAAACGAGCTGCTGCTCTCCGACATTCTCGGCACCGACGAGGACCTTGTCTTGAAGCCCATTGAGGACGATGTCGACCGCCAACTCCTGATGGACGCGGTCGACAAGCTGACCGCGAGGGAGAGAACAATCATCACGCTGCGCTTTGGCCTCGGTGGACGGGAGGAAAAGACGCAGAAGGAGGTCGCCGACCTGATGGGCATTTCGCAGAGCTATATTTCGCGCCTCGAGAAGCGCATCATCGCGCGGCTGAAGAAGGAAATCCTCAAAATGAGTTGACAAGCGGCGCAAAAAACGGTATGATTCAGCGTGACAAATGCGAAGAAGAGGAGCAGTATCCGCATCTGAAAGCGAAGAGAGAGGGCGGCCGGTGTAAGCCCTTGTGCAGGATGTGGGGAAGTCGCCTTGGAGCTGCCGCGCTGAAAAGAGAGTAAGCCGGACGGGAACTCCCGTTACAGAGGCATGAGTGTCCGCACAATGCGGGAATCCAGGTGGTACCACGGTCATTGATCGCCCTGAGCAGTCAAAGCTGCTCAGGGCGTTTTTTAATGAAAGGAAGCGAATATGGGCATACAGTTTGAGACCGACTACAATATGGAAATGCTGACGGCCATGGCTAAGGGCCTGCGCAAAACCGTGCGCAAAAAGCGCAGCCGCCGCGTGCACATTTTTGCGGCAGTCGTGCTGATCCTCGGCCTTTTGACAATTCTTGCCACAGTTGCAGGCGGTGAACCGCTCGGTGCGAGCGGCGTCGTGACGCTGCTTGCGCTGCTGGTGGTCATTCTGGTGAGCCTTTTCGAGGACAGGCTCAACGCCTGGTTTGCGAAAAAGCGCCTGCTGCCGGGCACGGAGCACGCCGCCGCCACGTTTGAAGAGGACGGCTACGTTTCGGCAACGGGTGTGACGGAAAGCCGGTTTTCCTATGCCCAGATCGTGGCCGTCGCCGAGACGGCGCGCTACTTTGTCTTTGCCCTGTCCTCGCACCATACGCAGGCGTATGACAAGAGAACTATCCGCGGCGGGAGCGTTGAAGACTTCCGCGCATTTATTGCCGAAAAGACGGGAAAGCTCGTCGAAAATATCAAATAAGAGCAATATTGTTCAAAAGATAGGAGAAAACCAATGAAAGAATTACCCAAGATCTATGAGCCCCAGCAGGTCGAGGGCCGCATCTATCAGATGTGGATGGACCACGACTGCTTCAAGGCCGAGCCCGACCCGGACAAAAAGCCGTTTTCCATCGTCATGCCGCCGCCGAACGTCACCGGCCAGCTGCACATGGGCCATGCAATGGACTCGACGCTGCAGGACATCCTGACGCGCTTTAAGCGCATGCAGGGCTACTCCGCCCTGTGGCTCCCCGGCACTGACCACGCGGGCATCGCCACGCAGATCAAGGTCGAAGAGGAGCTGCGCACCAAGGAAGGGCTGACGCGCTACGACCTCGGCCGCGAGAAGTTTTTACAGCGCGTGTGGCAGTGGAAGGAAAAGTACGGCAACCGCATCGTCGAGCAGCAGAAGAAGATGGGCGCGAGCTGTGACTGGTCCCGCTCCCGCTTCACGATGGACGAGGGCTGCTCCAAGGCCGTGCGCGAGACGTTCTGCGAGCTCTACGATAAGGGCCTGATCTACAAGGGCAGCCGCATCATCAACTGGTGCCCGCACTGCCTGACGGCGCTCTCCGACGCGGAGGTCGAGTATGTCGATAAGCCCGGCCACCTCTGGTATATCCGCTATCCGCTCTCCGACGGCAGCGGCGATATCGTCGTCGCCACCACCCGTCCTGAGACGATGATGGGCGATACGGGCGTTGCGGTCAACCCTGAGGACGAGAAGTTCAAGCACCTGATCGGCAAGACCTGCATCCTGCCCATTATGAACCGCGAAATTCCCATCGTGGGCGACGAATACTGCGAGATCGGCTTCGGCACGGGCGCTGTTAAGATGACCCCTGCACACGACCCCAACGACTTTGAGGTCGGCCTTCGCCACAACCTCGAGGTCATCCGCGTCATCGCCGACGACGGTACGATCAACGAAAACGGCGGCCCCTACAACGGCATGGACCGCTACGAGTGCCGCAAGGCCATCGTCAAAGGATTTAGAAGAGCAGGGCTACCTCATCAAGACCGAGCCCTACTCCCACAACGTCGGCACGTGCTATCGCTGCCACAACGACGTCGAGCCCCTCATCTCCGCGCAGTGGTTCGTCAAGATGGAGCCGCTTGCCAAGGAGGCCATCCGCGTCGTGAACGACGGCACGATCAAGTTCGTGCCTGAGCGCTTCACCAAGACCTATATCAATTGGATGGAGAACGTGCATGATTGGTGCATTTCCCGCCAGCTGTGGTGGGGTCACCAGATCCCCGCGTGGTACTGCGACGAGTGCGGCCATATCAACGTCAAGCGCGAAGACCCGACGGAATGCGAAAAGTGCGGCTGCAAGCACCTGACGCGCGAGGAGGATGTGCTCGATACATGGTTCTCCTCCGCGCTCTGGCCGTTCTCCACGATGGGCTGGCCCGACCTCGATTCTCCCGACCTCAAGTACTGGTATCCCACGTCCGTCATGGTCACGGGCTACGATATCATCTTCTTCTGGGTCGCGCGCATGATCTTCTCCGGCATGGAGCAGATGAAGAAGGAGCCGTTCAAGACCGTCTTCATCCACGGCCTCGTCCGCGACGACAAGGGCCGCAAGATGTCCAAGTCGCTCGGCAACGGCATCGACCCGCTGGAGATGGCCGAGAAGTACGGCGCGGACGCGCTGCGCTTCAACCTCATCACCGGCAACTCCCCGGGCAACGACATGCGCTTCTACGTCGAAAAGTGCGAGGCGATGCGCAACTTCTGCAACAAGATCTGGAACGCGAGCCGCTTCGTGATGATGAACCTGACGATCGACCACGTGGAGCTGCCCAAAAAGCTCGAGCTCGAGGACAAGTGGATCCTCTCGAAGCTCAATACGCTCATCCGCGAGGTCACGGACAATATGGACGCCTTTGAGCTCGGCGTCGCGTCCGCAAAAATTTATGACTTCATCTGGGACAACTACTGCGACTGGTTCATCGAGCTGACGAAGAACCGCCTCAACAGCGACGATCAGACCACGCGCGAGAACGCACAGAACGTCCTCTGCTATGTCCTCATCGAGACGCTCAAGCTCCTGCACCCGTTCATGCCGTTCATCACGGAGGAGATCTGGCAGGCGCTTCCGCACGAGGGCGAGTTCCTGATGCTCTCCAAGTGGCCGGAGTACAACGAAAAGTTCAGCTTCCCCGCCGAGGAGGAGGCGATGCAGACCGTCATCGAGGCCATCACCGCCATCCGTGCCCGCCGCAACGAGATGAACGTCGCGCCGTCGAAGAAGGTGCACTACACCGTCGCCACCGCGCACGCCGATACATTCAGCGCCGGTATCCCGTTCTTCACGCGTCTGGCCTCTGCCAGCGATGTGACGATCGTGCCCGCCGATGCCGCCATCGACGCCGACGGCAAGGTCGAGGTCGACACCCACGCCGCGCGTATCTTCATGCCGCTCGCCGAACTCGTCGACTTTGAAAAGGAGCTCGCACGCATTGCCAAGGAGAAGGCAAACGCCGAAAAGCAGCTCGCCGGTATCGAGAACAAGCTGAAAAACGAGGGCTTCCTCGCCAAAGCGCCGGAGGCGGTCGTCAACGGCGCCCGCGCCGATGCGGAAAAGCTCAAGGCGCTCATTGAGAAGCTCGATGCTTCCGCTGCGGCGATGAAAAAATAATTACATTCCTTTAGGAAACGGATTTGGTTCCCTGTGCCGCGCAGGGGACGGATAAAGGGGGAGGTTCTCTTTTACAAAAGAGAACCTCCCCCTTTTGATCCCCCAAGAGAAAGGTTTTGACATTGCAAGCGAGCAGCTTGAAGAGCTGCGGCGCTTGCCGAATCGGGTGCCTGCCAGGTGGTGTTGCTATACGACTTGGTTTGCTTCTATCTTCGCTGTCGCTTTGCCTGCGATTCGTTAGTCTTACGCAATCTCCGTCTACTAGGGATTTGTGCAAATTTGCTTCTGCCTGCCGGGGCGACTTTGCTGCGCTCGCCGCAATATACGCACTATCGGTAGTAGGCGATTACACTGAACCTGCGATTAGATTCGAGAGCGGCACCCGCAAGGGGTGTGCCGCATCCGTAAGGCAGCAGAGCCGCCAACGGCTGCGCAACAGCGGATAATAGAAGTGAGTCAAATCGTATGGCAACACCAACCGCAGCAATGCCGTGCGCAAGCCTTCCCATTCCGGAGGCATAAAAGTCATTCAAGCCCGAGACTGCCAATCAGACCCTTTCTCTTGGGGGTCAAGGGGGGATATTCTCGTTCCTCGGAAAGAGAATATCCCCCTTATTCGCTCCCCTGCGGGTACGCAGGGAATGTGGTGCAGCGCCGGCGGCGCTGCTATTTTCCGCGCTACGCGCGGATTTTTTTATGCCTTTTCCCATGTAAAGCTTACGCGTAGCGCCGTCTGGGCCGCACCGGCCCAGTAGCAATATCCTTATCGCGCACGACGCTGCCGACGCGCAGCGTGGAGAGCAGAAAACCGAGCTGTAGCATGTTGAGCAGGATCGTCTTGATGCCAAAGGTGAAAAACGGGAAGGCTACACCGCCGCTGATGGGGATCAGCGTGAGGTCGCAGCAAAGATAGGCGGCCGCCTGCGTGGTGAACGACAGCAGCACGGAATAGGAAACGAGGCGGGCGAGCATACTCTTCTGTCTGCGGCAGCGGCGGAAGGCGAGAACAAGCAGCGCCGTCAGCAGCGTGACGAGTGCGATGAGTGCCAGCCAGCCGCAGCGGTGGACGAGCAGCGTCAGCGCGTGCGCCTGTAAGTCGACCATGCCGAAGCCCTCCGAGCGGGGCAAGGTGCTGTGCGCTGTACGGTCCCACGCCGCCTTGACCGATGAATTTGGCGTTTTGCAGCAGTTCGCGCAGTACAACGGTTCGATAGCCGTGTCCGTCAATGTAGGAGTGAGGATCAAGCACAATGGCGAGCTGACGCGCAAACCAGTTTGCACCGAGAACAAGGACCCACACGATGTCGGCGGCGAGCGGCAGGGTGGTGAGCAGCGTCTCCAACTTTTTGCCAAGGCCGAACCAGCCATTGCGGGCGCAGAAGATCAGCAGCGCGCTGTCACAGAGAAACAGAAAGCCCAGATCGAGCAGGCACGGGACGCGCAGGCAGAACATGCACTGCACCGCGAGGCAGACGAAGGCGGCGAAGACACCCCAGCCGCGCCGCCCGCGCAGCGCGTAGAGCAGCACGGCAAACATCAGCGGGAACAGCAGCGGCAGGCCGCGCAGGAGAATATGCTTCGAAACGTAGATGTAGCGGAGCCAGAACCCGCCGATGGGCAGGAGACCGAGCAGGATCAATGCGGCATGGAACATGAGAGCGCGAGCGGCAGGGCGAAGTGTCCGAGCAGCGTAAAATCGAGAAAATAGGCCGCGAGCATCGCCGCCGTGCCGAGCAGCAGCGCCACGCTCTGATGCACAGCAAAATAGGACAATTCGTAGTCACGGAAGCTTACAAGCGCGGTGAACGCAAGCCCTGCAAGCGCGATGAGTGCCGCGAGCGCAAAAAGAAGCTTTGGTGTTTTCGGACGGTGAACACGGTCAAGCTCCGTGCCGATCTCATACGGGTCGCCCGTCAGACGAAGGGATTCTGCGGTCGCGGCGGTCTCGTCCATGCCACCCGCCATCAGCGCGTCGCGCTGGTCGCAGAGGTGGGTCAAAAGCTCGTCTTCGACGAGCGGTCGCGCCTTTTTCCACCGCAGCTGCTCAGCCGCGGTGCGGGCAAACTGGGTAAAGGTTTCAGGCAGAGCCAAGGCAGACGCCCCCTTTCAGCACGCGATCGACCGCAGTGGTAAATGTCGCCCATTCGACTTCTTTTTCGCGCAGCAAATGTTGCCCCTTGCGCTCCAAATGGTAGTAGCGGCGAGGGCGCGCCGCGCCCTCATCTTTTTCATAGGAGCGGATGAGCTCCTTTTCCTCAAGTGAGTGCAGCAGGGGATAGAGCGTGCCGGTCTTGAGCGCGAACGCGCGCTCGGAGCGGCGGGAGAGCTCTTCGATCATCTGATATCCGTACATGTCCTGCCCGTCGAGCAGCTTGAGCACAAGCATCGTCGTACTGCCCGCGAGCAGACTTTTGTCGACCGTCATACATACGCCTCCTGATAAGTAGATTGTCTACATAGTAGATTGCCTACATAATAGCGGGAGTGCGGCGCATTGTCAAGCGGGAAACAGGATATTGCAAAAAAAGAGCGATTTTGCTATGCTTGGGGTATCCAAGATAGGAGGGAGAATTTCCATGAACAAGATCACGCTTGGCAAGACGAATCTTGTCATCGAGAAAAACGGATTTGGCTGCCTGCCGATCCAGCGCATCAGAGAGCAGGATGCGGTCGACCTGCTGCACAAGGCGTATGACGGCGGCATCAACTTTTTTCGATACGGCACGCGCGTATTCCGACAGCGAGCAGAAGGTCGGCGCGGCGTTCTCGTCGATGCGCGACAAGATCGTGCTGGCGACGAAGACCGGCGCGCAGACGGCGGAGGGCTTCCGGAAGGATCTGGAGACCAGTCTCCGCACGCTGAAAACCGACTACATCGACATCTATCAGTTCCACAATCCCGCCTTCTGCCCGAAGCCGGGTGGAGAAGACGGCCTGTACGACGCGGCGCTCGAGGCGAAAAAGCAGGGCAAAATTCGCCACATTTCGATCACGAACCACCGCCTGCCGTGGCGCACGAGGCCATCGACTCGGGCCTCTACGAGACCTTGCAGTTTCCGTTCAGCTACCTCGCGGGCGAGCAGGAGATGGAGCTCGTCAGAAAGTGCCGCGAAACAAACATGGGCTTTATCGCCATGAAGGGCATGGCGGGCGGCCTGATCCGCGACGGCTTCACGGCGGCGGCGTGGATGGCGCAGCAGGATGGCGTCGTGCCCATCTGGGGCGTGCAGCGCGAGAGCGAGCTTGATCAGTTTTTTGCAGTGTATCCGCGAGGGCGTTGAACTGACGGATGAGCGCAAAGCGACTATCGAGCGTGACCGCAAGGAGCTATGTGGCGAATTTTGCCGCGGCTGCGGCTACTGCATGCCGTGCCCCGCGGGCATCGAGATCAACCAGTGTGCGCGCATGTCGCTCATGCTGCGCCGCGCCCCTGCAGCGGCGTGGCTCACCGAGGAATGGCAGCAGAAGATGCACCAGATCGAAAAACTGCCGCCACTGCGGCCACTGCATGTCGAAGTGCCCCTACGGCCTGAACACGCCCGAGCTTTTGCAGGCAAACTACAAGCGACTACTGGGAAGTGCTCGCGGCCAGCAAGGCGGAGAAATGAAGCTGGATTTTTCACAAAAATACGCCGTCCGGCCGCTGACGGCGGGGGATGTAGACAAGATTTTAGCGCTCTGCGCGGAGAACGAGCAGTTCTACCGCTACCATCCGCCGCTTGCGACGAGGGAGAGCGTTTTGAGGACATGATGGCGCTGCTGCCGGGGGAAATGCGCGGCGGACAAAGCATTATCTCGGTTTTTTCTGACAGAGAAACGCCTCGCCGTGCTGGACCTGATCGAGCGCTACCCGCAAGATGACACCGCCTCACATCGGCTTCTTTTATGACGAAAAAAGGAGCGGCAGGGCTACGGCCCGGTTCGACATTCATCGGCGAGCTGATGGACGAACTGCGGAGAGAGGTTCCGCAAGGTGCGCCTTTGCGGTGGACAGGGGCAATCCGCAGAGTAAAAGCGTTCTGGGAAAGGAACGGCTTTGCGCTGATGGCAGGAATTTCGCACGGCGATTCGGCGTATCTCGCCGATGGAACGCGCGCTGTAGAAGAGCACTGCTGCAGAGGGTATCTGCACAGCAGTGCTTTTCATTTTTGAGATTATTTCACCAAGTCCAATTCACCGTTCTGGTAGAACAGCTCGCTGAGACTTCATTCTTCAAACAAGTGGAGAAGGTCGAGCATGTCAAAGCCGGAAGATCGAGCGAGGGAGACCGGCGAGCCTGCCTACCACAGACCCTTTCGCCCTGTCGGAAGAGCGTGCAGCGTTCGGTAAACTGCTCCGCGCGATAGGAGCAGCACGACATGACGCACGCCGTCTTTGCACCAGTCCGTGATCCCGCACAGGCGCGGGAGAGGAGACCGTCAGACCTCTCTTCACTGAACCTCACGAATGAGCCTAAGGCCCTCCGCACAGGATGGGACCCTGTGCGGTCCTGCACCAAAACCTGCTGCCGCGGATCATGATCTTTCATCAGCTCGGACGGGCTCAGAGCGTTTCATGTGGCCACCACGTCCTCCTGCTTGAAAACTTGCTTTGTTTGTCTAACCGCGACTGCCGCACTTTGTGCGCACCTTTTGCCTTGGCGCTGAGCTTGGGAATCGGCGCGAACGGCAAAAAGTACCTCGACTGTGCGGGCTGTTGCTCGGCAGAATTGATCTTCACGGCCCGCCGCGTGGCGCAGTGGAGGTCGTCAGCGCGCTGAGCTTCACCGTCCAAAATTCGCACATGGCCGGAGTGCCGACGCCGGTGCACGGAGTAGCGTCCGCACTGGCAGGCGACATCGTGCTCGTCGAGCGCACCGCAGCAGTCCATTTCAAAAGGCGAGTCGGATGCGCAGAATGTCGAGCTTACGGCCTCGCGTGCTGTGGCAGAAGAACGAGAACGCACCGCTTCCAGGCATAGCCGAAATTCAGCGGCGTCTCTCCATCGTCACTCATGGCAAAGATGGATCACTTTGCCAATCGTTGATAATGGAGAATTTCGCCCAGATCGGTGATCTCGCGGTCGCTTCTTCGCATGAGAAATCCTTCCTTTGATCGTTTTTTCCTCATTTTACAGGGCGGAAGCGCGCAGGTGTCAAGGAGACGGCAAAGAAAAATCAAAATACCGGCGTCTTCGACAAAAACGGCAGGAGGACAGGCTATACTTTCAGAAACGAAAGGGAAAACGCTTGAAGGAAAACGGAGGGAGAGCAATGGAGGTCATCATCGGGCGAAGGGGCGAACTGACGCTCACGCTGCGCGGGGGAGCTCGACCATCACGCGGCGAAGGAGGCCGATGCGGGAAGCTCGAATGGGAGCTGGACGGCGCTGCCGAGCAAACCGACGCTGGATTTTTCGGGCGTGAGCTTTATGGATCGGTTCACATCGCCGTCGTGATGCGCGCGCTCGCTTGCATATTATGGGCGGCAGCGTTGCGGATCACCGCCGCGGAATTTTTCCGCATCGTACCGCTTCTGAGGAGGGGGAAAAGAGCGATGAAAGTAAAACTGAATAACTATTATAGCCATTGAATTTCCGAGCCGCAGCGTCAACGATAATGGCAGCAGCCGGTCGCGGCGTTTGCCGCGCAGCGACCCCGACGCGCTCGACGAGCGTGATATCAAGACCGCCGTGAGGCGAGTGGTACAAACGCCATCGTCCATGCCTATCCGCGGAGAGCAAGATCGCGCTGCGCGCATGCATCTTTCTCGACGGAAATCTTCTTTGAGATCACCGTCGCGACTGGGGTGCGGCATTGCGGACGTCGAAAAAGCGCGAGAGAGCCGCTTTCCACACGACTGGCGGTGAAGAGCAGCGGCATCGGGCTTTACGATCATGGAGAGAGTGGATTCGTCTCGCTGTGCCGCCGAAAACGCGGCACGGTCGCACGATGAAGCGCAGGATCGCGTGCGCAGCGCGCGCCGATGAACGCCGCGCCGGAATTGCCGCGCGCGGGCGAGCGAGCAGGCTTGCGCGCAGCTGCGCAGAACAGCGGCCTCATCTGAGCATCGTGTGCGCTATTACGGCCGCGGCGTGGAGCCGGACGACCCTATCGGCTCGATGCCTCGGATCATCAAAGCAATAAAGGGATTTGATTTTTGCATTCGGCACGCAGCTTTTCAACCTGCCAGCCGAAATCGCGGGCGAAATTCGACGCCGCGCGATGACGGCGCAATCGGGCGAGCCGCAGCAGTGGCAGCGACGATCTTCGCCGCGCGCGCGAAAAGCTCAAAATACACTGGCGCGAACCAGCGCTTCCAGCTGGAGTGAGACGGATTCAATGCCGAGAGATCGCGCAGTGTGAGCTGGCGGTCGCTGCGCCGGGACAGCTTGCAGCGCGAACGGGCGACGGCCTGACGCTCGAGGATGCTCGGCGGCGAATCGCCAGAGACGCTCATTGAGCGCAATTTGCGCTGCGCGAAGCCATCGACGCAGCCCCCTCGTGAGCGCGGCGTAGAAAATGACGCCGATGCTGCTGCGCTGTTTCGCGGCTGCACGGAGCAGCGCAGGCGCGCTCTCTGCGCGCGTCGCGCAGGTGTCGAGCGCGGCTGAGCTGCCGGGCGCCGGAGTATAGCTGAGTGATAAAATTCGTTTCGGACGGGCTTTGGAAGCATCGTCCTGAAAACTCCGTCGTCATGCCCCAGCAGCGCTGGGCATGCGTCATGCGCGAAGCTTTTCATTTTTGCAGCGCTCGATGGCGATTTCGCGCGTAGGAGCGGGCGGCAGATATGGCGCTCCTGCCCGACGGTCCGTGGCTGCGCCATTTTCAGTGATTGAGCGGCACGATGCGCGACACGCCGCCGCTATAGAGCGCCGCGGTGCGTGCGGTCGTGAGGAAAAACGTCTCGTTGTGATAGCGTCTCGCAGAAGTGGCGGCGCAGTGATGAGCACACGGTTTTTCGGTTCGATTTCCGCGCCGAGTACGCCGTCGTCGGAAAAGTGCGGAAGCTGCGGAATTGCTCGA